>JGI20153J14295_10001944_pt1 | contig 15304 bp, 14 predicted proteins | sample COG_03_FD_14295 | JGI IMG/M metagenome (IMG submission 14295) | reverse complement strand
TATGAAAAATCCATTAAATCTTTATATGCCTCTTTAGATAAATCGAAAATTTTATTTTCTTCTTTTTTTGGGACCACCAAAGTATGTCCTTTTGCATTCGGATTAATATCTAAAAATGCAATAAAATGATCATCTTCTGCAATCTTATAACAAGGAATTTCTCCATTAATTATTTTTGTAAATACACTCATAGTATTAGCCGTTTATTAAATCATAGATTAAAGAGGTTGGAGAAGACAGAAGATGGCTGATTTATTATCTAGAAATAGTGATAACCTCAAATTTCATAATTCCATTAGGAACGTTAATTTCTGCAATATCTCCTACACTTTTCCCTAATAAACCCTTTCCAATAGGAGAGTTTACAGATAGTTTTCCGTTTCTAACATCTGTTTCAGAATCTGCTACTAACGTATAAGAAAACTCCATTCCATTAGTTGTGTTCTTAATTTTTACTATGAATGAATCAAAATTTTAGAGGTATCTAACTGGGATTCATCAATAATTCTCGCATTTGAAATGACATTTTTTAATTTAGCAATTTTAAATTCTAGGTGCGATTGTTCTTCTTTTGCTGCATGATATTCTGCATTCTCACTTAAATCACCTTTGTCACGAGCATCTGCAATTTCTTGTGTTACCCTTGGACGCTCAATTTGCTCAAGTTGTACCAATTCATCTTTCAATTTTTTTAATCCTTCTGGAGTATAATAAGATATATCACTCATCTGATTTCGTTTAAAATTTATCAACTTTAATTAATAAGATAACTAAAATTATAGCTGTTTATCTAAAACACTCTTATGGATGCGTTTAAATTTAAAAATCTCATTACCTAAAGAGGAATGAGATTGTTATACAAATGTACAAAATATTTGTAAATTGCCATTGTTATTTTATCACTGATAGATCATTATGAATATAAAAACACTTTTTTTATGTACCTTTTTATGTTTTTTAAATTGCTCTAAAAATGATGATTTAAATAATTGCATCCAATCTTTACCCTTAAATTACATTACAGACTTAAACAATCCACAGTTATTAAATGCTCTTGTTCCTGGTGGATTTGCAGAACTTCCTGGAGGATCTAAAGGAATCCTTCTAATGAATGTGAATGGCAATGAATTTGTTGCTTACGATAAATTATGTCCTGTGAATGATTGCGATACACCAATGACTTTTGAAAGAGGTATCGTTTTAAAATGCCAATGTGACCTGAGTGAATACGGTGTAGGAAAAGGTATTGGAGGAGCTCCACAAACAAAAGGTTTTATTTGTCCAGCAATAGAATACAGTGTTAAAAAAAATGGCACAGTACTTCGAATCACTAATTTTTAATAGCATACATAATTTAAGTTGCTTATTTTTGTCGAAAGACAACATTACAGAACGTGAAAAATTATTTTTCTTCAGATTTTAAACTAGGTATCCTTGGAGGCGGTCAATTAGGAAGAATGCTTTTGGCAGAAACTCAAAAATTCGACATTCATACTGCTGTTTTAGAAAGTAATAAAAATGCTCCTTGTGCAGCTATTTGCAATGAATTTGTAGTTGGCAACTTACTAGATTTCGATGCAGTATATAACTTCGGAAAAAAAGTAGATCTGTTAACTATTGAAATTGAAAATATAAATCTTGATGCCTTAGACAGATTAGAAGCGGAAGGTTTGAAAATCTTTCCAAAACCAAAAGATTTAAGAATCATTCAAAGTAAAGCAATACAAAAAAAATTTTATCTAAATCATCAAATTCCTACAGCTGCTTTTCATCATTTTGAGTATTTTAAAGAACTAAAACAATCCTATGAAAACAAGAGCATCACGTTTCCTTTTGTTTGGAAAGCGGCACGTTTTGGATATGACGGTAATGGAGTTAAAGTTGTTAGAAATATTGAAGATTTAAACAGTCTACCAAATGAAGAATGTATTACTGAAGAATTGATTCCTTTTAAAAATGAATTGGCAGTAATTGTTGCTAGAAATGAAGATGGAGAAACTAAAACATATCCTGTTGTTGAGATGGAATTTCACCCCAAAGCCAACCAAGTAGAATATGTAATTTGCCCAGCAAGAATCGACTCAAATATTGCAAAAAAAGCGAGAGAAGTTGCCCTAAAAGTAGTCAATGACCTAGATTTTATAGGCTTGTTAGCTGTTGAAATGTTTCAAACTAAAGAGGATGAAATCTTAGTGAATGAAGTTGCTCCTCGACCTCATAATTCAGGACATTATTCTATTGAAGCTAGTTATACGAATCAATTTGAACAACATTTACGAAGTGTTTTAAATCTTCCTCTAGGAAGCACCACGAGTAAAGTTGCAGGAATTATGGTGAATTTGGTTGGTGAAGAAGGCTTTTCTGGTCAAGTGATTTATCAAAACATAGAAAAAATCATAAAGATAGAGGGAGTTACACCTCATATTTATGGAAAAAAAGAAACACGTCCGTTTAGGAAAATGGGACATGTTACCATCGTAAATTCTGACATCGACGTCGCAAGGAAAATAGCGCAAAAAGTAAAAGAAACAATTAGAGTTATAAGCAAATAATTATGGTAGGAATAATAATGGGAAGTGATTCTGATCTTCCAATCATGCAAGAAGCAATAGACATTTTAGAAAGTTTTGACATTCAAATAGAAGTAGATATTGTCTCAGCTCACAGAACTCCTGAAAAACTCTTTGATTATGCCTTAAACGCACACAATAGAGGAATAAAAGCAATTATTGCAGGGGCAGGTGGTGCGGCACATTTACCAGGAATGGTGGCTTCAATGAGCCCTCTCCCTATAATAGGAGTTCCTGTTAAAAGTAGCAACTCTATAGATGGCTGGGATTCAATTTTATCAATTTTACAAATGCCAGGTGGTGTACCTGTCGCTACAGTTGCACTNAATGGTGCGAAAAATGCTGGAATTTTAGCCGCACAGATTATTGGTGCTTCAGACAAATGTGTTCTTGATAAAGTTATTGCCTATAAGGATGGTTTAAAGCTGAAAGTTGAAAAAGCATCTAAAAGAATTAGAAAATAATAGAATCAACGACTAATTTTTACAACAATTCATTGAAAACATGAATCCACTTTTACAAGATTTCAACACCCCGCCTTTTTCTAAAATTTCTAATACAGACTTCGAACCTGCCATCAAAAAAGGAATTGAAATTGCCAAAGAAGAAATCAATATCATTGCACTAAATTCGGACAAAGCGACTTTTGATAATACAATTGTAGCCCTCGATTTTTCTGGAAAAAAATTAGATCGAATTACCAGTATTTTTTTTAATTTAAATGCTGCTGAAACAGATGATGAACTCCAAAGAATAGCACAAGAGGTTTCACCTTTATTGAGTGAATTTAGCAATGACATTACTTTGAATGACTATTTATTCAAAAGAGTAAAATCAGTTTTTGATGATAAAAAAAATCTAGATTTAACTCCTGAACAAGAAATGTTGTTGAATAAACGATACAAAAGTTTTGCAAGAAACGGAGCGAATTTAAATGAAACGGGGAAAACCGAATTGCGGAAAATTGACGCTCAACTGTCTAAATTATCTCTAAAATTTGGCGAAAATGTATTGGCTGAAACAAATGCTTTCGAAATGCATTTAACCAAAGAAATAGAAGTTGCAGGCCTGCCAGAATCAGTAAAAGAGGCAGCACACCAGTTGGCGAAAGAGAAAGAAAAAAAGGGTTGGATTTTCACTTTAGACTACCCCAGCTACATTCCATTTTTAACTTATGCAGACAGCAGAGAATTAAGAAAAAAAATGGCCATTGCTGCAGGAAAAAAAGCATTTCAAAACAATGATTTTAATAATGAAAAAAATGTCCTAGATATTGTAAAACTTCGCTATCAAAGAGCCAATCTGTTAGGATATAAATCACATGCTCATTTTGTTTTAGAAGAAAGAATGGCAGAAACTCCCGAAAATGTAATTGAATTTTCGAATACCTTGCTAAAAAAAGCAAAACCTGCTGCAGAAAAGGAATTTGAAGAATTAGAAAATTATGCAAAAAAAATAGATAAAATTGACCTACTTCAAAAATGGGATGGCGCCTACTATTCAGAAAAATTAAAAAAAGAATTATTTGATTTAGATCAAGAACTTTTAAAGCCCTATTTTAAATTAGAAAATGTAATTGAGGGTGTTTTTATGATTGTAAAAAAATTATACGACCTTCAATTTGAACAAGTATTCAATATTGACAAATATCATGAAGATGTAAAAACATACCAGGTAACTAATACTAAAGGTGATTTTATATCGGTTTTTTATGCAGATTTTCATCCTAGAAAAGGGAAAAGAAATGGAGCATGGATGACTTCTTATAAATCGCAACAAATTAAAGATGGTATAAATGAGCGTCCGCAAGTTTCTATTGTTTGTAATTTTACAAAACCAACAAAAACAACGCCCTCTTTGTTAACCTTTAACGAAGTGACTACCTTATTTCATGAGTTTGGCCACGCACTTCATGGAATGTTAGCAAACACAAACTACAGTAGTTTATCTGGAACCTCTGTGTCTTGGGATTTTGTTGAGTTACCAAGTCAAATTTTAGAAAATTGGTGTTATGAAAAAGAAGCATTAGAACTTTTTGCCAAACATTACAAAACGGGTGAAGCTCTTCCAATGAAATACATAGAAAAAATCAAAGAATCTGCAAGTTTTCATGAAGGAATGCAGACTTTAAGACAGTTAAGTTTTGGACTTTTAGACATGAAATGGCATGGCACAAACCCTGAAGAAATAAAAACAATCAAAGCATTTGAAAACAATGCTTTTACCCACACAAAACTATATCCTGATGTTCCCGAAAATTGTATGAGTACCGCTTTTTCTCATATTTTTCAAGGAGGATATGCAGCAGGATATTATTCGTATAAATGGGCAGAGGTATTAGATGCTGATGCTTTTGAGTACTTTTTAGAAAAAGGAATTTTTAACAAAGAGGTCGCCACTAAATTTAAAGAACATATACTTTCTATGGGAGGTACAGAAAAACCGATGGAGCTATACAAGCGATTTAGAGGAAAAGAACCAAAACCTGATGCTTTGTTAAGAAGAGCAGGTCTTATTTAGAAAACTATTTCAAATATAACAACAAATACTTTTTTTAATTACTCTTTTCAAAAGAGTCAACCCATGTGAATAAACCGTCTTAAAAAGAACTTTATTCGATGAAAAAGGTTTTTTTTACTTTAAAACCCTTATCTTAAGATACGAGCATTTTATTAATATTTTTTAAAAACACCGTTTTATGAAAAAAATATTATTAATCTGTAGTTGTATCCTATCCCCTTTTTTTAACTACAGTCAAAATATAGAACTTTCTTTACAGCAAGATGCCAGACTATTACTTATAGGAGATGGTAAAAATAATAGCGCAATAACATTAAATATACTAACGAAAGTAGAAATCCCTGTTATCAAGTTAAAAAACAATTACATTGCAGTATACCCCTCAATTGAATATGCAGATTTAACAGGGGGAAATTTTCAACGTTATGCAATTGGAGGATCGTATCATGTGAATACAATTTATCGTAACATTGGAGCTACTGCATTTATTGATATTGGAAATATTTACAGAAAAAATAGGTCTTTCTTAAGTTATAGTATGACCGGTGAATTGAGTTACACAATTAACAACTGGATACAACTTATCGGCTCACAACAAATAACTCAAAGAAAAGACCTAAAGACACTATACAATAGTAAAAAGGAGTTTTTAATTAGCGGTTTTTTTGGAGTAAAGCTTTCTTTATAAACTCAAAAAAACGATTCATGATAAAAAACAGATGGCTTTATTTAAACGCAATTTAATGAATAAGACGATTCTTTTGTTCAATCCATTTACTCATGTACTTAGAGGCTTGAAGCGTTTTATATTGCAATAAACTTCCTAGAAAATTAGAAACTCGATGTTTCTCGATGTTTTGTTCAATTTGATGAATTTTATTGAAAAACAATTTTCCGTTTTTTTCTTTATTATAGATGCTATTAATAATGGTTACGCCATTTAATTGAGCCTGTTTCCAGACGGGTTTATTAAGGTATAATTCTTTTGCCTTTATGGCAAAATCGGCAAAATTATCTTCGATAAAACCATTCCAAGGAAATTCATCATACATTCCTTCTGCTCCAATTGAAGTCGTAATACTTGGAGTTCCACAAAGCATTGCTTCTGTAAGTTTCCCTTTAATTCCTGCACCAAAACTTAAAGGCGCTAAAACTACTTTGGCATTTCCAACAACTTGAGCTGCATCCTCCACAAAACCTTTAATGATAAAACCTTCCTTTTCATTGTGAAGTTGCTCTATTTGCTGATTCATATAAGCACCGTACACATGAATTTCTACCTTTGGAAGCCCTTTTCTTATCTTGCTCCAAATCTCATTTTTTAAAGAGAGTACAGCGTCGACATTCGGCTTGTGCATAAAATTTCCAATAAAAATAAAGTGCTCTCTTTTTTCAAAATATTTCCACTTTTGTTGCTGATGTATATCAATTTCATCAAATAGAAAAGGCAAATACATTAAAATAGATTCCTCTATTTTAAAGATGTTCTTTAATATTTCAATCTCAAAAACAGAAATAATCAACGATAAATCACATCTTAAAATTGCCGCTATTTCTCGTTTAGAAATATCTTGTTTGAGAAGCTCTTNTTGAGAAAAATCAATNTTATTTTTTAGACATATTTCTCTTGTTTTTCNTAAACAATGTAAATCTTCAGTGTCTAAAATTCTAATTGCTTTGGGGCAATATTCTGCCACCCGCCAACCAAATTGCTCTTCCATTATAAAACGATCAAAGAGCACAATTTGTGGTTGTAATTTCTTTATAAAATGATCAAAAGAAATATTATTTAATTCAATAAAAGATTCATGAACCCCCATTGAAATTAGATCAACGGCTTTCTCACTTTTTTGTGCCGCAGAGACAAAAGTTACTTCATGCCCTCTTTCTGAAAATTGAGTAATCAACTGTAACATTCTCTTTCCTGCAGCAGAAGAATTGGGTTCGACCCAAACGGATCCAATAATTAAAACTTGTTGTTGTCTCAATTATTTTAAATTGATTTGTTGTAAATAATCTGCCTGTACTTTTTGACCCCAATTTACAACAGCATTAATTTGTTGTGCTGTTAAGTTGGCTTCAGAATGGGTCCATGTATAAGATTTTAACGGCATTTCACCCTCTTCAACTTCTTCATATAATTCATCGATCTTATGAGCTTTCTTTTTTATGGAATATTCGTTCCATTTAGAGAAGTTTAAATGTTGTTTCCCTTCTTTAACATGATGGGCCAACCAATAGTTTATTGGAGTAATATTATTATACCAAGGGTATGTTGTTTTACTTGAGTGGCAGTCATAACAACTCGTTTGTAAAATTTTCATGACCTCTTCTGGCGGATTAGTTTCTGCAATAAAAGTCGATACAGAATCGATATTTCCTTCATTTTTTTCAGGGTGCAAAGAATTGAGAGATAAGTAGGATTAATACCAAAAAAATCCCTATTTTTTTTAGAATGCTCATTGTCTATATTTTAAAAGTAAAACTACTAAATTCTCCCTTTATTTTATTAAAATATCCCTATTTTTGTGATCTGTTACAAAAAAACAACCTTAACGGTTCTGTTTTATAAAAAAAAAGACACTCATGAAATATGATATTATTGTAATTGGTTCTGGTCCTGGAGGATATATCTCTGCAGTTAGAGCATCTCAATTAGGAAAAAAAGTAGCGCTTGTTGAAAAATATTCAACTTTAGGGGGAACCTGTTTAAATGTTGGTTGTATTCCATCCAAAGCGTTACTAGATTCTTCACACCACTACTACGATGCTGTACATCATTTTGAAGAGCATGGAATTTCAGTGAAACAGCCTTCTTTCGATTTTGGTAAAATGGTGGAAAGAAAAGCGAAGGTTGTAGAAACTACAACAGGTGGTATTAAATATCTAATGGATAAAAACAAGATTGATGTTTTTGAAGGTATCGGTTCTTTTAAAGATGCTACCCATGTAAAAGTGTCTAAAAGTGATGGTTCAGAAGAAGTTATTGAAGGAATAAATATCATTATTGCAACAGGGTCAAAACCTTCAACACTCCCTTTTATTTCCATAGATAAAGAACGTGTAATCACTTCTACTGAAGCCTTAAAACTTCCTGAGGTGCCCAAACACTTACTCGTAATTGGAGGCGGTGTTATTGGCTTGGAACTAGGTTCGGTATACAAGCGTTTAGGAGCAGAAGTTACGGTAATCGAATACATGGACAAAATTGTTCCAGGAATGGATACTGATGTTTCTAAAGAATTGCAAAAAGTATTCAAAAAACAAGGAATCAAGTTTGCAACCAGTCATAAAGTTACTTCTGTTCAAAGAAATGGAGGTACCGTAGTTGTGAAAGCTACTGATAAAAAAAATAGAGAAATTGAATTCTCTGGGGATTATTGTCTGGTTTCTGTAGGAAGAAAAGCCTACACAAAAGGCTTAGGTTTAGAAAAAATTGGTGTCGATGTAAATGAACGTGGTCAAGTTTCTGTAAACGACCATTTACAAACAAATATCTCTAATATATATGCAATTGGCGATGTTGTAAAAGGCGCAATGTTAGCTCACAAAGCAGAGGAAGAAGGAGTCGTTGTTGCTGAATATTTAGCTGGTGAAAAGCCACATATTAATTATAATTTAATTCCTGGTATTGTTTACACTTGGCCAGAAGCTGCTGCAGTTGGTAAAACTGAAGACGAATTAAAGACTGAAAAAATTGAATACAAAGCTGGTAAGTTTTCTATGAGAGCTCTAGGAAGATCTCGTGCAAGTGGAGATATTGATGGTTTTGTAAAAGTTTTAGCTGACAAAAATACGGACGAAATTTTAGGAGTTCACATGGTTGGAGCACGAGTTGCAGATTTAATTATGGAGGCTGCTGTTGCGATGGAATTCAGAGCTTCTGCTGAAGATTTAGCAAGAATTTGTCATGGGCACCCAACCTACTCTGAAGCTGTAAAAGAGGCTGCAAAAGCTGCTTGGGATGGAAAACCATTAAACGCATAAATACATTATATTTATTCTCAAAAGCAACCAATTTGGTTGCTTTTTTTGTGGGTATAATTCGTATTTTTACAAAAGATATGCAAAGAACAATTCGAATCTTTAAAACAGTTGATATTAGTGAATTCAAATCGAATTTACTCAATTGGTCTCAGCAGTTTGAAACTCTCATTTGGTTAGATTCGAACAATCATAACCAACAATATAATAGCTTCGATTGTGCGTTGGCTGCAGATGAATTTACATCTATAAAGACCGATTATTACAATGCTTTTGAAAAGCTAAAAGAATATCAAACCCTTACTAAAGATTATATTTTCGGATACCTAACATATGATGTTAAAAATGACGTTGAACAGCTTTCCTCGTCTAATTTTGATGGTTTACATTTTGCTGACTTATATTTCTTTCAGCCTAAAAAACTTATTTTCGTCAAAAAGGAAGCAGTTGAGTTTCACTATTTAAAAATGATCGATGATGAGATTGAAAGTGATTTTGAAGAAATCAAAAAAGCGAAAGCTCCAAAAATTGAAAAAATAAATTCAGACATCAATATAAAACTTAGAATACCTCAAAAAGAATACCATTCTAAAATAGATGAAATTTTAGCTCATATTCAAAGAGGAGATATCTATGAAGTTAATTTTTGCCAAGAATTCTATGCAGAAAACACCACCATAAACCCGGTTGAAGTATACAGGCATCTCAATGAAATATCAGCGCCACCTTTTGCTTCTTTTTTAAAATTGGATAACAAAATCGCCTTGTGTGCCTCTCCAGAACGATACATTAAAAAGGAAGGTTTAAAAATAATTTCTCAACCTATAAAAGGAACCGCTAAAAGAGTCCAAAGTAAACTTGATGATACACAACTAGCAGCGAATTTAATGCAAAATGAAAAAGAACGTGCAGAAAATGTAATGATTGTAGATTTGGTTAGGAATGACCTCTCTAAAACAGCTAAAAAAGGAAGTGTCAAAGTAGAAGAGTTGTGTAAAGTATATTCGTTTAAACAAGTACATCAATTAATTTCTACCGTAGTTTCCGAAGTAAAAGAAAATACACATCCTGTAGATGTAATTAGAGACACATTCCCAATGGGAAGCATGACTGGTGCTCCAAAAGTTGCGGCCATGAAAATTATAGAAAAATTTGAGGAATCTAAACGGGGCTTATATTCTGGAACTGTTGGTTACTTTACCCCCGAGAATGATTTTAATTTTAATGTGATCATTAGAAGCATTTTGTACAATGCATCAAAAAAGTATGTTTCTTACTCTGTTGGAGGTGCTATTACCGCTAAATCTATTCCGGATAAAGAATATGAGGAATGCTTACTGAAAGCAAAAGCAATGAAATATGTTTTATTAAACCAACATAATGAAGATGATGTTACATCAAGAGGAGCTTTTTAAAAAAACCTTAAATCAATTAGAAGAAAAACCAACTGAACAGAATATGTTTGCCAAGTTTTTAGAAGTCAATCCAAAAGAATGGAAACAACTAAAAATCACTTTTTCGAAATTCAACAGGAGCAAACAATATGGTACAACAATTCCTCTTCCAAAGCCAGAAGTTTCTCTGAGAAAAGAGATTCGTATTTGGTTAAAATCTCAAGTTTAATTTACGTATTTTTGATAAATAATGCTACAAAAATTCTCAAATTATATTCAACAAAACCTTCCTTTTTTAAAGGATAAAAAGCTTTTAGTTGCAATTTCTGGGGGTATTGATTCTGTAGCTTTAACGACCTTACTTTCAAAATTAGGGTTTGCGATTTCATTGGCACACTGCAACTTTAATTTACGAGGAAAAGAGAGTGATTTAGACGAAGAATTTGTAAAAAAATTAGGTGAAAAATTAAATGCTCGAGTACATACCAAACAATTTAAAACCAAAGAAATCGCCCAAGAGAATAAGCAATCTACTCAAATCACTGCAAGAAACTTACGGTATCATTGGTTTTCAGAACTGGTTGAACAAAATTCTTTTGATTATGTAGTAACAGCGCATCATGCAGATGACAACATAGAAACTTTTTTAATTAATTTAACTCGTGGAACTGGGTTAGATGGGCTTACTGGAATCCCTCAAATTAATGGAAATATTGTGCGTCCACTTTTACCCTTTTCTCAAAAAGAAATTTCAACGTTTATAAAAGAAAACGCCATTGAATGGAGGGAAGACAAAAGCAATGCAACAACAAAATACATTCGAAATAAAATTAGACATCAAGTTGTTCCTTATTTGAAAGAAATAAATCCTAGTTTAGTCGACACCTTTGCAAAGACGACCAATAACTTAAGAGAAAGTCAAGAAATTATTGAGGATCGAATTGAAAATATTAAATCAAACATTGTTACCGTAGAAGAAGATGCTATTAAAATTAGCATTAAAAAATTAGAAAAATTATCGAATCCAAAAGCATATTTATATCAACTTTTAAAACAATATAACTTTACCGAATGGGACAATGTGTATACCCTACTTACCGCTCAGTCTGGCAAACAAGTATTTTCTAAAACAAATACACTATTAAAAGATAGGGCGTATTTGTTCTTGTTTAAAAACAGTGTTTCAAAGGATGTCAAAACAATTTTTATTACGGAACAGCAACAAGAAATAACCACTCCAATTCACTTAAAAATAGAAGCTACTCAACAAAAGTCGGAAGAAAACAGAAAAACGGTTTTTATTGACAAAGAAAAAATCTTGTTCCCATTAAAACTCAGAAAATGGGAAAAAGGAGATTTCTTTTATCCTACTGGAATGAAAGGAAAAAAGAAACTTAGTAAGTATTTTAAAGATGAAAAATTTTCGCTTATAGAAAAACAAACTACTTGGTTACTTTGTAATAATGATGATCGTGTTATTTTAATTATAAATCATCGCCAAGATTCGCGTTTTCAGGTTACTGAACAAACAACTTCTTTGATCAAAATATCTTTATTCTAAAATTCTTCCGTTTGAAACAAAACAAAACTCACTTAGACTGATACAAATTAAACATTTAAGCACTAGAATCTCGGAATTTATATCGTTTTCGTAAAAAAACAAGTGATTATTGACAAAAAGGTAGGTTCAATGATTGCTGTTTTTTGTAATTTTATTCCGTAAAATTATACCAAAAATGAACAACTTACCTAAGTTAGAAAGATTTAATGAAAACGTACTGTCTAAATATCAAATATACAACAGTATTTTTACCACCCTTCCTTTTGACACGATAGACAATACTGGAGTTTTGTTGCCTCTTTTACATAAGGTCTGTAAAAAAGGATTTCAACTAGAAAAAAATCCAACAGAAATTGTTGATCATTTTTTTGAAAAATACCAAGACAATCCAACTGAAAAGGAAAAAATAGACTTGCTTTTTCTTTTTATTCAATTCATAGAACGTCAGGTTGTTTTATTTGATGCTGTTGAAGATGCAGCGTTTCCCGTGGTAAATAACATGAATGGATTTGGTACATTGAGAAACTCCAAAGAATCGGCATTTCTTAGTGATAAAAAAGACAAATTAAAAGCTTATTTGGAGGACTTCAAGGTGCGTATTGTATTAACTGCTCATCCCACTCAATTTTATCCAGGAAGTGTTTTAGGAATTATTACAGATTTAGACAAAGCAATTCAAGATGATGATTTGTTATTAATAAAAAAATTACTAGCGCAACTTGGGAAAACTCCTTTCTACAAAAAAGAAAAGCCTTCCCCTTTTGATGAAGCAGTTAGCTTAATTTGGTATTTAGAGCATGTATTTTACCACTCTGTTCCTAAAATCTATAATTATATTCAACAACATGTTTACGATGGAGAACCTATCGAAAACGAAATCATAGATCTAGGCTTTTGGCCCGGAGGAGATAGAGATGGAAATCCTTTTGTAACGACAAAAATAACCTTAAATGTTGCAGAAAGATTGCGTCAAACCATTTTAAGAAGTTACTACAGGGATATTAGACGTTTAAAAAGACGTTTTACTTTTGATGGTGTTCAAAATATTTTATCCAAAGTAGAAAAAAGACTTTACAAGCATGTGGTTAGGAGTTATGCTAAAGTGAATTTCTCTCAAAACATCCTTCTAGAAGAATTATATGCTGCAAGAGAAATTATTGTAAATGAACACCAATCATTGTTTGTTGAAGAACTAAACGATGTGATCAATAAAGTTAGAATTTTTGGATTCCACTTTGCTACTTTAGACATTAGACAAGATAGTAGAGTTCATCACAAAGCATTTACGCAAATTGTTGAAGACTTACACAAAATTGGAGACACTACCTTTCCAAAAAATTATTTAACGCTTTCTGAAAAAGAACAAATTGATATTTTATCGGTTGTAAAAGGTGAAATTGACACCAACATCTTAACGGATGAAACATCTGTTAAAACCATCGAATCCATTTATGCTTTAAAAGAAATTCAGCATAGAAATGGTGAACGCGGAGCAAATCGTTACATTATTAGTAACAATCAAACTGCTTTGAATGTGATGGAAACTTTCGCAATGTTAAATTTATGTGGTTTTGAAAATGAATTACCNGTAGATGTGATTCCGCTTTTTGAAACCGTAGAAGATTTAGAGAATTCAGAGGAAGTAATGCGTACCTTATATTCTAACAAGACCTACAGACACCATGTCTCTAAAAGAAAAAACAAACAAACGATCATGCTTGGGTTTTCTGATGGAACAAAAGATGGTGGGTATTTAATGGCAAATTGGGGTATTTTTAAAGCAAAAGAAGCATTGACAAGAATTTCAAAAGAATATGACATTGAAGTAATTTTCTTTGATGGACGTGGAGGACCCCCTGCACGTGGAGGAGGAAAAACACATCAATTTTATGCTTCATTGGGACCAACAATAGAAGATAAAGAAATTCAATTAACGATTCAAGGACAAACAATTAGCTCTAATTTTGGCACCTTAAATTCCTCTCAATATAACTTAGAACAATTATTAAGCTCTGGGATTAAAAATGATGTGTTTACAAAAGATCAACTAAATGATACCCACAGAGAACTGATCAATGACATGGCGGATACAAGCTATCAAACCTACGTTAATTTTAAAAATCATCCTCAGTTTTTGCCGTATTTAGAAAAAATGAGTACGTTAAAATACTATGCTAAAACTAATATTGGGAGCAGACCTAGTAAGCGTTCTAATTCTGAGACCCTAGATTTTTCTGCTTTGAGAGCCATTCCTTTTGTAGGAAGTTGGAGTCAATTAAAACAAAATGTTCCTGGTTTCTTTGGTGTTGGAACTGCCCTCAAAAAATATGAAGATGCAAATAGATTTGACGAAGTTATTGAGTTTTACAACTCCTCAGACTTCTTCAAAACACTCTTAGAAAACAGCATGATGAGTTTGACAAAATCTTTCTTTGGATTGACTTCTTACATGGCTGAAGACCCAGAATTTGGAGAATTTTGGAAATTGATTTATACAGAATATCAAACTACCAAAAGACTCCTTTTAAAACTTACTGGGCACAGCGAATTGATGGAGAATTTCCCTGTAGGAAAAGCATCTATCGAAGTTAGAGANGATATNGTATTGCCTCTGTTAACAATTCAGCAGTTTGCTTTAAAGAAAATTCAAGAACTTCAAAAATCTGAGGGAAGCCAACAAGAAATTGAAGTGTATGAAAAAATGGTCATGCGTTCTTTATTTGGGAATATCAACGCAAGTAGAAATTCTGCCTAAAAAAGGTTAATTGCATTCTTTTTTTCTTTATTTTTAAAGAAAAAAGAATGCTTGTTAAAGTCCATGGTTCTGCCGTTTTCGGTATTGAAGCCACTACGATTACCGTAGAAGTAAATATTGACAAAGGAATTGGGTATCATTTAGTAGGATTACCAGATAACGCTGTTCGAGAAAGTTCCTACAGAATTTCAGCTGCGCTCAACAACAATAACTTCAAACTTCCTGGAAAAAAGATTATTATCAATATGGCACCCGCCGATATTAGAAAAGAAGGGGCTGCCTATGATTTAACGATAGCCATAGGAATCCTGGCCGCATCCAATCAAATAAAATCAGCAAACATACACCAATATGTGATCATGGGAGAACTTTCTTTGGACGGAAGTTTACAGCCCATAATGGGTGCTTTGCCCATGGCTATAAAAGCCAGAGAAGAAGGTTTTAACTATTTAATCTTACCAAAAGAAAACGCTAAAGAAGCTGCGATTGTATCTGATATAGAGGTGCTAGGAGTTGAGAG
>JGI20153J14295_10001943_pt1 | contig 15307 bp, 17 predicted proteins | sample COG_03_FD_14295 | JGI IMG/M metagenome (IMG submission 14295) | reverse complement strand
TGCTATGGGTGGAATGACCCCTTTCCCTGTTATTAGTGCTTTAAATTTTTTTCCAAAAGATTTTGGACTTGAAAAAACCGAAACTTAAGCATAAAATTACTACTAAAATTAATAACTTAATAAAATTTTTAAACGATTGGAACAAAATTTCAATCATAATTATGCCAAAAGCAAAAAAATATGGATGATTCAAAAGATTTCGGAACGCCTTCAGTAAATTCTGAGAAACTTGTAACCCTAAACATNGACGGTGTTGATGTAACNGTNCCTGAAGGAACATCTTTAATGCGAGCAGCCTCAGTTGCAGGTTTTAGTGTGCCCAAGTTATGTGCAACTGACAGTTTAGAGCCATTNGGCTCATGTCGCCTTTGTTTGGTAGAAATCGAAGGTAAAAGAGGCTATCCTGCTTCTTGTACTACTCCAGTTGCAGATGGCTTAGTAGTATCCACACAATCCCCCAAACTTGCTGAATTAAGAAAAGGTGTTATGGAATTATATATTTCTGACCATCCACTTGACTGTTTAACATGTGCAACAAACGGTGATTGCGAATTACAAGATATGGCAGGCGCTGTTGGCTTAAGAGATGTTCGTTACGGCTACGAAGGAGAAAATCATCTAGATTCTAAAAAAGATGAATCGAATCCATATTTCACTTTCGATCCATCAAAATGTATTGTTTGTTCAAGATGCGTAAGAGCTTGCGAAGAAACTCAAGGTACTTTTGCTTTAACGATTGATGGTCGAGGTTTTGAGTCAAAAGTTTCAGCTGGAAATAAAGACTTTATTGACTCTGAATGTGTTTCTTGTGGTGCATGTGTTCAAGCTTGCCCTACAGCTACATTAATTGAAAAAAGTATCGAAGAACATGGTACACCAGAGAAAGAAGTAACAACGACTTGTGCTTATTGTGGTGTTGGATGTTCCTTTAATGCTGAATTGCAAGGTGATAAAGTGGTCAGAATGACTCCAAATAAAAATGGGGGCGCAAATCATGGACACTCATGTGTGAAAGGAAGGTTTGCCTGGGGATATACCACTCATAAAGATAGAATCACGACCCCAATGATTAGGAAAAGTATCAAAGACCCTTGGCAAAAAGTTTCTTGGGATGAGGCTATAAGTTATGCTGCATCTGAAATAAAGAGAATTCAAAAAAAATATGGTGCTAATTCAGTTGGGGCTATTTCTTCTTCTAGGTGCACAAATGAAGAAGTTTACTTAATGCAAAAAATAGTAAGAGCTAGTTTTGGGAATAATAATATTGATACATGTGCAAGAGTTTGTCATTCACCAACAGGTTATGGCCTTAAACAAACCATTGGGGAATCTGCAGGCACACAAAATTTTGACTCAGTGATGAAATCTGATGTGATTATGATTATAGGTGCAAATCCAACTGATGGGCACCCAGTGTTTGCATCTCAGATGAAAAGAAGATTAAGAGAAGGTGCCAAGTTAATTATTGTCGATCCTAGAGAAATAGATTTAGTTGATAATACGCCTCACATTAAAGCTGATTATCATCTTAAACTTCAACCTGGTACCAATGTGGCTACGATCAACTCCATCGCGCACGTTATTGTTGAAGAGAACTTGGGTGACAGTAAATTTGTAAAAGAACGATGTGAAGATGAGTCATTTAAAATTTGGTTAGATTTTATTAAGGATCCCAAAAATTCTCCCGAATCAATGGAAACTGAGACAGGGATTCCTGCAGACTTATTAAGAAAGGCAGCTAGATTATTTGCAAATGAAAAAAATGGATCTATTTATTATGGCTTAGGCGTCACAGAACATAGCCAAGGTTCAACAATGGTTATGGGTATCGCAAACTTAGCTATGATAACTGGAAATGTAGGTAGAGAGGGTGTTGGGATAAACCCACTAAGAGGTCAAAATAATGTACAAGGTGCATGTGATATGGGGTCATTCCCACATGAACTTCCAGGGTATAGACACGTTTCAGATTTAGCAACCCGCGCTTTATTTGAATCAGCATGGAATGCTAAAATTTATGAAGAACCCGGACTAAGAATTCCAAATATGCTTGATGAAGCTATATCAGGTAAATTTAAATCTCTTTATTGTGAAGGTGAAGATATAGCGCAATCAGACCCTGACACCCAACATGTTACTCATGCGCTTGAGTCTATGGAATGCGTAATTGTTCAAGACTTGTTTTTAAATGAAACCGCTATGTATGCTCATGTTTTCTTTCCAGGGTCTTCATTTTTAGAGAAGAATGGAACTTTTACTAATGCAGAAAGAAGAATTTCGAGAGTAAGAAAAGTAATGGCTCCGAAAAATGGCTACGAAGATTGGGAAATTACTCAGATGTTATCTAATAAATTGGGATACCCAATGAATTATAAACATGCAAGTGAAATAATGGATGAAGTCGCACAGTTAACACCTACATTCAAAGGTGTGAGTTATGAAAAACTAGATAAACTTGGAAGCATTCAATGGCCATGTAATGATGAGCACCCAGAAGGCACGCCCACAATGCATATAGATGAATTTGTTAGAGGTAAGGGTAAATTCTTTATTACGGAATACGTTCCAACAGCTGAGAAAGTAAATAGTAAATTCCCTTTAATAATGACTACTGGAAGAATTCTGGCTCATTATAATGTTGGCGCGCAAACAAGAAGAACCAAAAATACTGAATGGCACGATGAGGACTTAATTGAAATTCATCCGCATGATGCAGAAGAAAGAGGTATAAATGAAAGAGATTGGGTTGGTATTAATAGTCGATCAGGCGATACTGTCCTCCGAGCTAAAATAACAAATAGAGTTCAACCAGGTGTTGTTTATACAACATTTCATCACCCTGTTTCAGGAGCAAACGTAATTACTACAGATAATTCTGATTGGGCAACAAACTGTCCTGAATTTAAGGTTACAGCTGTGCAGGTAACTAAAGTAACGCAGCCATCAAATTGGCAATCAAAATATCAAAAATTTAGCGAAAAACAAATTGATTTTGTAAAAAATGGTGAGGAAAAAGTTAGTTAAATTCAAGTGACTAAAGAAAAATTAATTCATTCTAGTCGCTATTTTCAAGCAGTATCAATCCAAAAAAATAATAAATCTGAAACAACTGAGGATATTTTAGCTGAAGAGACACCTGTGGCAATTGTATATAACGGTGTTTCACATGTTGTTATGATGGCAAGTCCATGTGATTTAGAAGATTTTGCAAAAGGCTTTTCTATTACAGAGGGCATCATAGAAAATGTTTCAGATATTTATTCTATCGAGGTGTTAAAAAAAGAAATGGAATTGAGATTAATGTTGAAATTTCTTCTGAAAAATTTACAAGGCTTAAAGAATTAAGAAGAAATCTAACTGGTAGAACAGGCTGTGGTCTTTGTGGTGCTGAATCTCTTGATCATGTTTTAAAGATACCAAATTTAAAAAAAAATTCATCAACTTTTTTATCGACTAGCATATTAAACGCACTTAAAAATTTCTCAACCGAGCAAGTAATACAGAAAAAAACTGGCGCAACTCATGCTTCTGGATTGTTTGACTCAGACGGTAATTTAATAAAACTTAAGGAGGATGTTGGAAGGCATAACGCACTTGATAAATTAATTGGAGCAGCAAGCAATTTGAATGTTTTGGATAATTATTTTGTTATTACTTCTAGTAGAGCTAGCTATGAGATGGTTCAGAAAATAGCATATATGAATCTAAAGTTATTAGTAGCCATTTCAGCTCCGACAGCACTAGCAACAAGACTCGCAAAAGAACTTGAGATTACTTTAGTAGGGTTTGCGAGGAACAATCGATATAATTGTTATACCCATTCAGAGCGAATAATCGGTTAAAATTACAAAATGGAAATTAAAACCCTTATCAGAATGGCAAATGATATTGGGAGCTTTTTTAAAAGTTACCCAGATCAAGATCAAGCAAAAGAAGACACTGCATCTCATATACATAAGTTTTGGGATCGCAGTATGAGAGTGACAATAAAAAAACATGTAACTGAAACCTCTCTAAAAGAAAGTCAATTAGATCAGTTTGTTTTTGAAGCGATTAATAAGTATCTCAAAGATTGAAATTATTATTTTGTAAGTAAAATATAATATGTCTTATCACGCTCAATTCTTTTACCAGACCAAATTTGACTCCATGACTCATATTCAGAAGGCATTTTTGAGTCTTGGTTAAGTGATAACAATACCATTCTACATTGAACTGCCTTATTCGAATCTATGACCTCTAATACCAGAGTAATAATGAAGTAAGTTTATTTCATTCGGGCTAAAATTATATGTATACAAACAACTTGAGCTCTGAGAAAGATGTTGTTTTACATCCTGAAAAACAGCAGCATAACTTTTTCTATTTTCAATTAATGGGCTTACAAGCATAATAAAAGCAACCCAAACCATTGTAATGCCAATTGCCCAATTTGAAATTGCTGAACGATTTGAGATTTTTATTTTAAAGATAATATAAAGCCAAAATCCAGTAATTAAAAGGGCAAATATAAAGCTTAAGAATTCAAATTTAACTTCATAATTTCCTGATAGAAAGTAAATACGATTTGATATTATTTCAGGGAAGCCCACCATAACCGCTAGCCAAAAAAACCAGATAATAAAGCCAAAAAAACCAAATATTAATATCCCAAACCAGTTGAGCGCGCTAGCAGATCCTCTTCTTAATAAATCAATACCCCCTGCCGCAGCAACTGAGAAAGGTAAAAGAAGTGGCATAAGTTTTATTTGATCTTCATTGCCACTAATTGAAAGGGTAATTAAAATTGAAATTGAGAATATCAGTGGTAAATGAATTTTTTTGAGCTTAGTTATGCTATTAAAATTTTTAACTAAAACAAAAATAAAAAGGGGCAGTGAAGGCCAAGTAAACCACAAAATATTTTTTATATAAAAATAAAATTCTGCACTATTCGGTGAGTTAACTTTACTTACCCAAGAAAAAAAAATATCAGGATTGGAATGATATAAAAGATAAACCCAAGGACTAATGATACTTAATGCTACTATTGTAGAAATCAAACAAAATAAATAATAACGCTTATTTCTCCATTGTTTGAAAGCTAGTAATAATAGTGCAGTTAAAAAAATACTTAAAAGGGATAAAATTCCATTAGATAAAAAAATTATTGAAATTCCGAAACCCAAAACTAAACTAGCTCTGAAAGGCCTTCTTTGATATAAAGCAAAACCATATAACGCTAGCGCAAATCCAAGAAGAGCTGCTACTTCAGGACGAATAGTATGAATATTAAATATAAGCCCAATGGATGCAATAAAAATCAAACCGGCTTGTCTTCCAAAACCGGCGCCCCATAATTCTCTTGTCATTAAGCCAATACTTAACAAAGTTAAGCTTAACCATATAAAATTTGATAATCTAATTGCATCATGTGGCGAAAGTATTGATGAAAAAATTTTGACAAATGTAGCGCCTATGAAGGGGTATAAAGGAGGATTATTAATTGAATCTTGACTGGCAGCTAAAGGAGCAATGATAGAATTGTTTAAAACAATATCCATGACCATACTTACATTTTCAGATTCCGCAGGAATCCAAGGTGAATTTCCAATAAGTCCGGTAAAGATCCAAATTGCGGAGAGTATTATAAATAAGTGTATTTTTGTTTTTTCACCAAGCGTTGAACGTGGTGAAGACATATTACCTTGCCAATCATGATCTAATTCAAATTTCATATTTATAAATTATGACATAAAAAAAAAGGCAGATAACTGCCTTTATATTGAATCAAATTAAAAGTGATTACATCCCATATTTTTGTTTAAATTTTTCGACACGCCCAGCTGTATCAAGTATTTTCTGTTTACCAGTATAAAAAGGATGGCATTTAGAACAAACTTCAATGTTTGTATCTTTAGCTATGGTTGACTGGGTCTTAAAACTGTTACCACAGCTACAAGTAACTGTTATTTCTGGGTATTTTGGATGTAAATCTTTTTTCATAATTTTAAATTTTATCAATAATATCACGTGTATTCTATAGAAAAGTATATAAAAATCAATATTTAATTGATTTCTTAACTTCTTCGCATACTATCAAAAAAATCTGAGTTATTTTTGGTTGAACGCACTTTGTCTAAGAGAAATTCCATCGCTTCAAGATCATCCATAGGGTAAAGTAATTTTCTTAAAACCCAAATCTTTTGAAGAACATCTGAAGGAATAAGTAACTCCTCCCTTCGGGTACTTGATTTATTGACATTGATTGCTGGATATATTCTTTTCTCTGCCATTTTTCTTTCAAGGTGAATTTCCATATTACCAGTACCTTTAAATTCTTCATAAATTACATCATCCATTCTTGAGCCAGTTTCAACAAGTGCTGTAGCAAGAATTGTAAGTGATCCGCCTTCCTCAACATTTCTAGCTGCACCAAAAAAACGTTTTGGTTTTTGAAGTGCATTTGCATCAACACCACCAGTTAAAACTTTTCCAGATGATGGAATCACTGTATTGTAGGCTCTTGCGAGTCTTGTAATTGAATCTAGAAGAATAACAACATCTTTTTTATGTTCAACTAATCTTTTAGCTTTTTCTAAAACCATATCTGCAACTTGAACATGTCTTGTGGCTGGTTCATCAAATGTTGAGGCTACAACCTCACCTTTAACAGACCTAGACATTTCAGTAACTTCTTCTGGTCTTTCATCTATAAGCAGGACAATAAGAGATACATCAGAATGATTAGCAGTAATTGCATGCGCAATATTTTGCAACATAACGGTCTTACCACTTTTTGGACTTGCCACAATCAATCCTCTTTGACCTTTTCCGATAGGTGCAACCATGTCAATGACTCGACTGGTATTGTTTTCCTCAACATTAGAATCTCTTTCCAATACAAGAGGTTTTGTTGGGTGAATAGGGGTTAGGTTTTCAAATAGGATTTTGTTTTTTGTATTTTCAGGGGCATCGTTATTTACTTTATCAACTTTTACAAGCGCAAAATAACGTTCACTATCTTTTGGTGTTCTAATTTCACCGCAATAGTATCCCCTGTATGAAGATTAAATCTTCTTATTTGTGAAGGTGAGACATATATATCTGCTGGTCCAGCAAGATATGAAGAATCAGGAGATCTTAAAAAGCCAAAACCATCCTGTAAAACCTCTAAAGTTCCATCACCAATTAATTTATCACCATTTTTTGCTTTATTTTTTAATATTGCAAAAATAAGATCTTGCTTACGCATTCTTCCTGCATTTTCAATCTTGTCAGAATTAGCTAAATCAACTAATTCAGTTACAGGTAGATGTTTAAGATCAGATAAATGCATATTTTTTATATGGTACTGTCAATGAAAGCGGTTAATTGAGATTTTGATAAAGCCCCTTTTTTATCAGCTTCAAAATTCCCATCTTTAAAAATTATTAAGGTTGGTATTGCTCGGACTGCAAATTGAGCAGCAATTTTTTGATTTTCATCGATATTAATTTTTGCTACGGTTAATTTACCTTCATATTCTTTTGAAATGTCATCAAGTATTGGCGCTATTGCTTTACAAGGGCCACACCATTCAGCCCAAAAATCTACAAGAACAGGAACTTTCGCTTGAAGAACTTTTTCTTCAAACTGATCGTCTGTGACGTGAATTATATTACTCATATTTTTAATGATTTTTTTTAATTTGATTTTGATTTAATTAATAGAAGACTCTCTATAATGCACATGATAATTGAATCTTAAAGGTTTATCAATAACTAATTTGTCTCATTAATATTTTTTATTTTTGTCTTCATTATTTGATTTAAATGAATTGTTAATATCAAATAAAGGAATAACTTTTTTTACACCTCTTGAGGATCGAGCAATTGCTATAGCACTATCAGCCTCTTGTTGATTTAAAATTCCCATCAAATAAACAACACTTTCTTCAGTGAATACTTTAAGGTGGATTACTGACAAAGAATGATCTTCATTTTCATTCGCAAAAACTCTTGATATGACATTGCTTGTTATAGCGGTATCATTAGCAATGCCTCTAATTGTATTTTCTGGACCAACAATCATATAATTTTCAGCTTTTTTTACACTCTCCATGTTACTTACTGTGTTAACTATCTTATCAATGATTTCTTGGTTTGGTGCTTGCCCGGTAATAAGCACCACTTGATTATAGCTAACAAAATTTGCCCTAAATTCTCCCTCAATGTCCTGCGTTTTCAAAACTGTTTGCCATTCAAGTTTTTCATCTGTAATTTGAGACTCTGTCGTTCTTCTATCTGCATAGGATGTTGGCCCACCCAAAACTCCAACAGCGCATCCAGATAATAAAATAGTTATAGATAAGAAAAATGAAATGAAAAAATAATTAGATTTAGATTGCATAAAATAAATTATATACTTGTTATATAAATTCTATATTAATTTAATTAAAAAATCATACATAAGATTATTTTCATGAATTCAGCTCTTTACATTGTTGGTACACCGATTGGGAATTTAGACGATATCACTTCTAGGGCTTTAAAAATTTTAAATACTGTAGATATTATTGCTTGCGAAGATACGAGACATTCAAAACATTTACTTTCAAAATTTTCAATAAATAAAAAACTCATATCTTTGCATCAGCATAACGAAAAAAATAAAAGTGAATTTCTAATAAAAGAAATTCAAAATGGTAAAACGATCGCATATGTTTCTGACGCGGGAACTCCTGGCATTAGTGACCCAGGTGCTTATTTAGTCAACAAAGCTTTAGATGCAAAAATTAACGTAGTACCAATACCTGGAGCTTCAGCAATTACGACCGCATTTTCAGTTGCTGGCATTATTTCAACTCAATTTAATTTCTATGGATTTTTACCTAATACGGACAGCAAAAGTAAAAAAGTTATTGAACAATTTTACAAAAGCCAAATTACAACTATTTTTTTTGTATCTCCCCATCGGGTGTTAAAAATATTAGAATTTTTAAACGAAATTTATGGGTCAGATCAAGAAATATTTATTGGACGAGAACTCACAAAGTTATACGAAACTATTTACAAAGAAAGGCTGCAAGATTTACTAATTAAATTTAAAGATGAAAAAAATAATCTTAAAGGTGAGTTTGTTATTATTATAGAAGGCAGAAATGAAGAAGAGAAAAGTTCATGTAATCTTGAAATAGAAAATGCGCTTAGAGTTATGCTTAAAGAATTGAGTTTAAATCAGTCTGTAAAGCTTATATCAAATATTTATAAGATTAAAAAAAATGAAATATATAATTTGGCATTAGGTATAAAAAATAATGATAAATGAATTAATTTTTCCAAAACCTGACGATATGCATCTTCATCTAAGGGAGGATGAACTATTAAAAGTTGTTAGTAAGCATTCTGCTGCTCAATTTGGAAGAGCAATTATTATGCCAAATCTTCAAAACCCTATAATCAATTCAGAGTTAGCACATAAATACTATGATGAAGTAAAAAATCATACTAAAGTTCATGATTTTGAACCTTTAATGACTATTTATTTTAATGAAAAATTAACATTAGAGGAATTGAAAAGAATTCAAATTTCGTCAAAGATAATAGGTATAAAGCTTTACCCAAAGGGTGTGACAACTAATTCAACAAGGGAATAGATTCTTTCAACTCAGGTTATAAAATTTTTGAAATGATGGAGAAATTAGATATTCCTCTTTTAATTCATGGAGAGGTTAATGATCCAAATATAGATATATTTGATAGAGAAAAAATATTTATTGAGAAAAATTTAATTAATGCTCATAAAGAATTTCCAGATCTTAGAATTGTTCTGGAACATATCTCAACAAAAGAATCGACAGAGTTTGTGAAGGAGACAAGTAATAATATTGCGGCAACAATTACACCGCAACACCTTCTTTATAATAGAAACGAGTTATTTGCAGGAGGTTTGAAGCCGCATGCATTTTGCTTACCTGTTTTAAAAAGAGAAGAACATAGAGTGGCGGTTTTAGGTGCAGCAATTTCAGGAAATCCAAAATTTTTTCTAGGTACCGATAGTGCTCCGCACAAAAAATCAGAAAAGGAGAGTAGCTGCGGATGTGCAGGAATTTACTCCGCATTAAATGCCATGGAGATTTATGCGGAAATTTTTGATAGAAATAACGCTATTGAAAAATTAGAAAATTTTAGTAGTAAGTTTGGTGCTGATTTCTATAGACTAAGCCAAAACAAAAATAAAATAAAATTAGTAAGGAGTTCAAATAAAGTCCCAAATTCTATAAAGATTGATAATGGCGAAGTAATCCCCTTGCTGGCTGGACAAGAAATTAATTGGAATTGTTCTGCAGTTTAATATTAATTTAAATGATAAAATACTAAATAAGTTGACCAGACAGTCACTACATTTTATGTAGAGGAAAGTCCGGGCTCCCAGAGCAGAGTGATGGCTAACAGCCATACATCGTGAGATGAGGAATAGGGCCACAGAGACGAGCGTATTTAGTTACGGTGAAACGCGGCAACCTCCACTCGGAGCAAGGCCAAATAGGATAACCATAGCACGGCTCGTGCTGTTATCGGGTAGGCTGCTTGAGCATATAAGTAATTATATGCCTAGATGAATGACTGTCTAAGACAGAACCCGGCTTATAGGTCAACTTACCTTCTAGCTATAAATCATTGTTATATATAGATTTAAAATAAAAAAAGCGCTTGCATTGCGCTTTTTTTTTACCTATAGTGTCTATGTTAGGGAAAAAGTGGTAATTTGTGGGAAATTGCTTAGTAAGGCTAAGGGTATTAAGTAATTTCCCATCTTTTTCTCAAGAAAAGAGGCACTGTTTATGTATAGAGGCGCAACACGTTTAAGCTTAGATGGTAAGAATAGAATTTCGATTCCAACAAAGTATCGTGAAAAAATTCTAATCGAATCATCTGGCGCTCTTGTTCTCACAGCTCATATTTATAAATGTTTACTGTTATATCCTCAGTTTGCATGGGAGCCTATCCAAGAAAAGATAATGAATTTATCGAGTTTTGAAAAAAAATCTAGTGGTCTTCAAAGATTACTTGTAGGTTTTGCTGAAGATATAACCCTTGATAATGCAAATCGACTATTAATACCATCAGAATTAAAAAATTATGCGGAAATAGATAAAAATTTAATTTTTATTGGCCAAGGAAGTCATTTTGAACTTTGGAATTGTGATAACTACTATGAAAATTTAAATCAAATAAATATTAATGAAGGAAATGAATTTCCTGAAGAACTAAAGGGTTTTTCATTGTGAGTAAACATATTCCAGTAATGTTGTATGAAGCAATTAACGCCTTAAATATTGTTCCAAATGGTTTTTATATAGATTGTACTTTTGGAAGAGGTGGACATTCAAAAGAAATATTAAAAAGACTTAATGAAGAAGGCAAATTACTCGCATTAGATAAAGATCTAGAGGCTGTTAAAGAAGGTAAAAAAATTCAAGATAACCGCTTTGAGATTGAGCATGCTTCATTTAAAAATCTAAAAGAAATCTTTAAAAAAAAAATTTACAAAATCCCAATGGGATCCTTATGGACTTAGGAATTTCATCACCTCAAATCGATAAAGCAGACCGTGGATTTAGTTTTCAATTAGATTCACTGCTAGATATGCGAATGAATCAAAAGCAGAAATTAACAGCTGCAGATATTGTTAATGGATATGAGTATGATGATTTAGTAAAGCTTTTATATGAGTATGGAGAGGAGAAATTTGCAAAAAAGATTGTAAAAGCAATTATTAAATATCGACAAGAAAAGGGAAAAATATCAAGAACAATAGAGCTGGCTGACTTAATTAATCAAGCTATNCCTAAGTTTGACTCAACTAAAAACCCAGCAACAAAAACATTTCAAGCGTTAAGAATAAAAGTAAATGAAGAGCTTGAAGAAATACGAGAAATTTTACCGGCGGCATTTGAAATTTTAAAAATGAATGGAAGGCTTGCTGTAATCAGTTTTCATTCTCTTGAAGATAGAATTATCAAAAACTTTTTTAAAGAAAAGTTAAATACAGATAGAGTATCAAAAAAAATTCCAATTCTTCATAAGAACATCCAATCAGCTCCAATTAAGATTATCAAAAAAATGGAGAAACCTTCTAAGGATGAAATATCAAAAAATATTAGAGCAAGAAGCGCAAAACTTCGTGTGATGGAAAAGATTTCGGAGGGAAGGTGAAGTTGAACTTAATACTTTTCTCTTTATTGATTATATTTGCTCTAGTAAAAATTAACGCACACCATCTTTATCGTGTAAATCATCATGCCCTTGAGATTGAAAAACAAAAAACTATTGAGTTAAAAGATGAACAGAATCAACTTTTAATAGAGGAATCCTCCAAGTCAGGTAATGGAAGAATTTCAGAGTATGCGAGAAATAAATTAAAAATGAATCCACCAGAAAAAAAACAAAAAAAACTGATTAAATGAGATCTAAAATTAAAAAAAATCACGAGTTTTTTGAGTTATCAAAATTTAGAAGGAGATTTACTCTTCTTGTCCTTTTAACATTATTTTGTATTTTATTTTCAAGGGCTTTCTTTTTGCAAGGGATGCAAAAAGATTTTTTACAACAAGAGGGATTTGAAAGAAGTAATCGTAATATAGAACTTTACGCATACAGAGGTAAAATTTATGATAGAAATAATCAAATATTAGCTGCGAGTGAGACTGTCAGAAGTATCACCCTCGAACCTAATCGAGTTGAATTTAAAAAAGGGGATAAAAAGAAATTAGCAAATCTCTTAGAAATGAAAATACAGACTTTAAACAAAAAATTAAAGATTAAAAGAAATCATATTTATCTAAAACGAAAGGTAGATCCAAAAATTGCTTCTAAAATTTTGGCTTTGAAAATTCCAGGAATTAGTTCTGAAAAAGACTATAGGCGTACCTATCCAGATCAGGAAATATCTGCACATGTAGTTGGTTATGCTGGAAATGATGGAAATGGACTTGAAGGAGTTGAATATAAAAAAAATGATTTATTGTCAGGAACACATGGTTATAAAAAGATATTAATTGATGCAAGAAGAAGGGTAGTAGAAAATCTTAGCGAAGTTAACGTCCCAATTGATGGAAAAGATGTTCATTTAACCATTGATAAGCGTTTACAACATATTGCTTTTCAGTCGCTTAAGAAAACAATTGATGACTCTGAAGCAATTTCTGGATCTGCAATTCTTATTGATTCTAAAACAGGTGAAATTCTAACAATGGTTAATTATCCATCCTATAATCCCAATAAAAGGATGAGAAAAAGAACGTTTGTAAGAAATAGAGTGGTAACTGATATGTTTGAACCCGGATCAACAATGAAGCCTATTAGCATAGCAGCTGCTTTAGAAAAAAAGGTGGTAAATGTTAATACAAAAATTGATACAGGCAATGGGTTTTATAAAGTAGGTAGAACCCTAGTGACAGATACAAAACCCCACGGAATAATCACAGTCAAAGAAATACTTCAAACATCATCAAATATTGGTGTAACCAAAATTGCTGAAAAATTAAGCAAAAAAGAATTATGGCAAACCTATTCAAATTTTGGTATTGGTAATTTGACGGGTCTAAACTTTCCCGGAGAGTCTAAAGGAATTATTCGCGATTATAAAAAATGGAGAGACAGAGATCACTATAGTGTCAGTTATGGTTATTCAGTAAGCACAACAATCGCACAGCTCGCTAGAGCCTATACTCCTTTTGCAAACAAAGGTGAAATAAAAAATTTAAGATTATTTAAAAATGACCCAATAAAAATTGGTCAACGTGTTATGTCTATAGAGACTACAAAAGCTGTTTTAAAAATGATGGAATCAGTCACAAAAGAGGGAGGCACGGCAACTCAGGCAGCAATTCCGGGTTACAGAGTAGCAGGTAAAACAGGCACTTCTAGACAATTTATTGAAGGTAAAGGGTACGGTGCGCCTGGAGAAAGAAAATATAACGCTTCATTTGTCGGCATTGCGCCAATCTCAAACCCAAAATTTATAATGGCTATTGTAATAGAAGATCCAACAAAAGGATCAAACTATGGGGGTGTTGTAGCAGGGCCAGTTTTTAGAAAGGTAGTAGCAGAAGCGTTAAAAATTTATTCTATCCCACAAGATGGCATTGAAATATTAGATCGAGCCGGTGAAGATGAAAAAAAAGAGATATGAAAAATGATTTAGAAATTTTTTTAAAGAAATTTGATAATTTATCTTTAAATTCAAAACAAATTTCTAAAAATACAGTTTTTATTGCTTACCCAGGCAATAAACATGATGGAAGAGAATTTATCCAAGAAGCCATTGAAAATGGAGCAGCAGGAATCATATTTGAATCAAAAAATTTTAAAAAAAATTTAAATTTAAGTATTCCAAATATCTCAATTAGTGATTTGAGAAATAAACTTGCAGCTATTTCGTCTCAATTTTATGAGTATCCATCGAAAAAAATATCAATTATTGGAATTACAGGAACCAATGGGAAAACAACATCTGCATATTGGTTATCACAATGTTTAAATCACCTAAAAATTAAAACAGCATTTATAGGAACATTAGGTTATGGAGATTTGAAAAAATTAAAAAAATCTCAAAATACTACACCAAGTGCAATAGATCTTCAGCGTTCAATAAAAGAGATATACAAAAAAAAATATAAATATGTAGCAATGGAAGTCTCCTCACATGGAATTAAAGAACAAAGAATAAATAATATCGAATTTAAACAAAGGTTATTTACAAACTTATCAAGAGACCATCTTGATTATCACAAAACAATGAGCGAGTACGCTGAAGTAAAAAAAAAATTTATGCTATCGGAAAAAAATGGAAATATTATAGTTAATATTGATGATAANGTTGGTCAGTCCATTTTTAATAACTCAGTTTTACCTGATAACAAAAAAGTAAGTTTTTCGATTTATAAAAAATCAAAAATTCAAGCAACAAATATAAGGCAAGACCATAATAATTTAAGCTTCGATTTAAATTATTATGGTAAATCCTTCCCAGTAAGGTTGAAATTAATAGGTATATTTAATATNTACAATGTTTTAGGCGTAATAGGTTGTTTAAGCACTATGGGTTTCGAGGTTAATCAAATAATTAATAGTTTAAAAAAAATAAAGCAAGTCCCAGGTAGGACAGAATTCATAAAAAAAAGTAAAGATCTACCTTCTGTGATGATAGATTATGCTCATACTGCGGATGCATTAAAAAATATCTTAAAAAGTATAAAAAATAATTCATTTAAAAAAATAATATTAGTTTTTGGTTGTGGTGGAGATAGAGATAAAGGTAAGAGAAAGGAAATGGCTAAAAT
>JGI20153J14295_10001942_pt1 | contig 15310 bp, 10 predicted proteins | sample COG_03_FD_14295 | JGI IMG/M metagenome (IMG submission 14295) | reverse complement strand
CGAAATAGCCAAAAAACCTCTGGCATGCCATTTGAGCGCTACCAGCCTTTCACGCCGATAGACCTTCCCGATCGGTCTTGGCCATCCAAATCCATGGACCACGCACCTCGGTGGTGCGCGGTGGACCTCCGTGATGGCAATCAGGCCTTAATCGACCCAATGACCCCAGCCCGCAAAATGGCAATGTTCGAACTACTTGTATCCATGGGGTTCAAAGAAATCGAAGTTGGCTTCCCTTCAGCCTCTCAGACCGACTTCGATTTCGTCAGACAAATAATTGAAGAGGACAAGATCCCGCACGACGTTGTCATCCAAGTTCTCACCCAATCTCGAGAGCATCTCATTGAGCGAACATTCGAGTCCCTCATCGGCGCAAAGCAAGCGATTGTGCATTTGTACAACTCGACGTCAACCTTACAACGACGTGTGGTCTTTGGACTGGACCAAGCTGGCATCACGGATATTGCTGTGCAAGGCGCAGAACTGTGCAAGAAATACGCCGAGGAGATCACTCCGAATACAGATATTTTCTTCGAGTATTCACCGGAGTCCTATACGGGCACCGAACTTGAGTTTGCCCTTAGCGTATGTAACGCGGTCACGGAGGTGTGGCAACCAACACCAGACCACAAAGTGATTGTGAATCTTCCGGCGACTGTCGAAATGGCAACGCCTAATGTTTACGCTGATTCTATTGAGTGGATGAATCGCCATCTTGAGCGCAGAGATTCAATAGTCCTATCACTGCATCCGCATAATGACCGAGGCACCGGAGTTGCCGCGGCAGAACTGGGTTACCTCGCTGGAGCCGACCGAATCGAGGGCTGCTTATTCGGTAATGGTGAACGCACGGGGAACGTATGTTTGGTCACGCTCGGCATGAACCTATTTAGCCAAGGTATCGACCCACAAATTAATTTCTCAAACATTGACGAAATTAAGCGAACCGTCGAATACTGCAATCAAATCCCAGTCCACGAGCGACACCCTTACGGCGGAGACCTTGTTTTCACCGCATTTTCAGGTTCACACCAAGACGCAATAAACAAAGGGCTAAATGCCATGAAGTCCGACGCCTTGGCCGAAGGCGTCGATGTTGATTCCTTCCGTTGGCAAGTTCCGTATCTACCAATAGACCCACAGGACTTAGGTCGAACCTATGAGGCCGTAATCCGCGTGAATTCGCAGTCGGGCAAAGGTGGCGTGGCGTACATCATGCGCACAGAACACCGTCTTGATCTTCCGCGTAGGCTTCAAATCGAATTCTCACAAGTGATTCAAAAAGTAACTGACTCACAGGGTGGCGAAATCGCACCCAGCGCCATGTGGGGTGCTTTTTCCTCCGAATACTTGCCAGACCCTGGAGCATCATGGGGAAGGTTTTCCCTACGCTCGGTTAAACAAGAATCCGACGTTGACGGGCGCACCAACATTGAGGCGAACCTGACCGATCGTGGTAACGAAGTGACATTGACCGGCTCCGGCAATGGGCCCATTGCAGCATTCTGCACCGCATTAGGCGATTACGGCGTTGACGTCCGAGTCCTTGACTACACCGAACATGCGCTCAGTGCAGGTGGTGATGCAACAGCCGCTTCCTACCTGGAATGCGCTGTTGACGGGAAAGTACTTTGGGGTGTGGGGATCGATCCTTCAACGACAACTTCGTCCCTTAAGGGAATTATTAGTGCTGTGAACAGGGCGAATCAGGGCTAGAGCGCGACCGCTTTTCCTGTATGAGCTCCGATATCGTCAGTGATCTGATCAATGAGTTCATGAGCAAGAGGTGAATCAACGATTAACACCATGAGGGCATGTCCGTCGTTGTCTCGACTCACCTGCATACCTGCGATATTGATCTGAGCATTCCCCAGCAGATTTCCCACCTGGCCAACCACCCCGGGTCGATCGTGGTAGCGGAAGAACACCATATGCGAACTCATAGGGACGTCAATATCAAATCCGTTGAGTTCGACAACCTTTGCTTGATGCCGAGCGCCAGCCACCGTCCCCGACACGCAGACCGTCACACCGTCTGTCTGGGTAATTGCGACTGTGAGGAGGTTCTTGTGATCTTCGCTCAGCATGTCAGTCGTCAGTGAGATGTCGACACCGCGCTGTTCCGCGAGCACTGGCGCGTTCACGAAAGAAACAGGATCATGGACCAAGTTTTGAAAGACACCCTTAGTGGCGCTTAGTTCAAGGACGCGTACGTCGTGTTCAACGACAGCACCTCGAACTTCCACCGCTACTCGGACAATCGCCGATTCCGACAAGGCGCACGCAATCGCGCCTAATTTTTCGGCTAAGGGAATAAGTGGTTTGATGTCTTCGTGCATATTCCCACCCTGCACGTTAACTGCATCGGGCACCAACTCGCCGGCCAGCGCCAGCCGTACAGATCGCGCGACGGAGATCCCCGCTTTTTCCTGTGCTTCATCGGTTGAAGCACCTAGATGTGGGGTCGCCACCACCGACTCAAGTGAAAATAGAGGCGAATCGGTGCACGGTTCCACGGAATACACGTCAATGCCTGCTCCAGCAACTCGACCGTCAACGATCGCTTGATAGAGGGCGGTTTCGTCAACGATTCCGCCACGGGCAGCGTTGACAATATGAACCGTGGGTTTAGTCTTGTGCAGTTCTGCCTCACCGATCAAACCGATTGTTTCAGGCGTTTTGGGTAGGTGAACCGTAATGAAATCACTCTCGGCCAGGAGTTCGTCAAGGGTGACCATCCGCACACCAAGTTGGGCCGCGCGTGCCGGCTGAACGTAGGGATCGTAGGCGATCAAACGAACGCCAAAAGCGCTAAGTCGCTGGGCCACGAGCACACCAATGCGCCCCAGCCCCACAACACCAACTACTTTGTCGGCGACTTCAACTCCCGTGTACTTGCTGCGCTTCCACTCGCCTTTGTGGAGCGCTGCATTGGCAGGGGCAATATTGCGGGCACTTGCTAGAAGTAAACCAACGGCCAACTCAGCGGCACTGACTATGTTTGACGTTGGTGCATTGACAACCATGACTCCGGCCAAGGTCGCGGCCTTCACATCCACATTGTCCAAACCAACTCCCGCCCGGGCCACTACCTTGAGTTTCTTAGCGGCAGACAAGGCTTCAGCATCCACGAGCGTGGCCGAACGCACCAAGAGCGCCTCGACATCTGAGATTGCTGACAGCAATTCCGCGCGGTTGGCGCCGTCGCAATGAACAATCTCAAAATCGGGGCCAAGGGCCTCAACTGTTGCTGGTGAAAGTTCTTCGGCAATGAGTACGCGGGCTTTAGTCACGACACCATCTTAATCATTAAGTATTGACGCTGCCTTGGCGCCGATGCACTTGACATCTCTACCTCTGTGCAGAGCCTTCCACGTAGTCCTTGTCATCGCCTGAAACCCAAGCCATCATGGAACGAAGCTTGCGTCCGACCGCTTCGATTGGATGCTTTTCACCCTTGGCGCGAAGTTCAAGGAACTCTGGGCTGCCATTGTTGTAATCGTTAACAAAACGATCGGCGAAATTGCCATTCTGGATATCCGCGAGCACAGCCTGCATATTGGCTTTGACACTTGGGTCAATTATTCGTGGGCCTGAGACGTAGTCTCCGAATTCCGCTGTATCCGAGACGCTCCAACGTTGCTTAGCGATCCCACCTTCGTACATGAGGTCAACGATCAATTTGAGTTCATGCAGGCACTCAAAATATGCAACCTCTGGCTGGTAACCGGCCTCGATCAGAGTTTCAAAGCCGTACATGACGAGTTGCGAAGCCCCACCGCACAGTACGGCCTGTTCGCCGAAAAGGTCTGTTTCAGTTTCTTCGGTGAAGGTGGTCTTAATCCCACCTGCCTTAAGACCGCCGATTGCCGCTGCGTAGCTCAAGGCCACGGGCCATGCGGCACCGCTCGCATCTTGCTCAACCGCAACCAGAACAGGGACTCCACGACCAGCCGAGTACTCACGTCGAACCAAATGTCCTGGACCCTTCGGGGCAACCATTGCGACGTCGACGAAAGCGGGTGGCTTGATGTAGCCGAATCGAATGTTGAATCCATGAGCAAAAAAGAGTGCATCCCCTTCTTTGAGGTTTGGCTCAATCGAATCTTCATAGAGTTTCTTTTGAACAGGATCAGGAACCAGAATCATGATTAAGTCAGCTTCAGATGCCGCCGTTGCTGGATCAACAACGCGAAGGCCATCTGCTTCGGCCTTAGCCCGACTCTTTGAGCCTTCTGCAAGTCCCACTCGTACATCAACCCCGGAATCCTTCAGTGAAAGCGCGTGAGCGTGGCCTTGACTTCCAAAACCGATCACGGCAACTTTGCGACCCCGGATTACATCAAGATCAGCATCAACTTCATAGAACATTTCGGCCACGGTGGCTCTCCTTCATTTTGATTTCCGGTGTGTTGTGGTAGAACTTTTGTGCGTATTAACTATGTCGATTTGTCTGCAGGTCGTGCATTTCGATCGCTTATTGATCGAGAACCGCGACCCATGGCGACCATTCCTGATTGGACAAGCTCTCTGATCCCATAAGGTTCGAGCACCTTAAGAAGCGCCTGTAACTTATCGTGCGCACCTGTGGCCTCAATAGTGACCGCGTCCTGGGCTACGTCAACGACTTTCGCACGGAAGAGTTGAACAGTCTCCAGAATATGGCTACGCGATTCAGGATCAGCTTTTACCTTAACCAAAAGTATTTCGCGTTGAACCGAAGCATCGGCTTCCAGCTCAACGATTTTAAGTACGTTAATCAGTTTATTGAGTTGCTTTGTCACCTGTTCGAGCGGCGAACCCTCAACATTGACAACAATCGTCATCCGGGAAACTTCAGGTGATTCGGTTGGCCCAACTGCCAGTGACTCGATATTAAAGCCCCTGCGAGAAAACAAACTGGCCACACGCGCTAACACGCCCGGTTGGTCTTGAACAAGCACGGAAAGTGTGTGTCTTTTCATCAGTCGTCACTCCCCCATTCGGGCGCAATGGATCTGGCATAGAGGATTTCGTCGTTGCCAGTGCCCGCAGCAACCATGGGCCACACCATTGCATCTCTGTGGACAACAAAGTCAATAACCACCGGAGCATCATTCAGGCTTAGGGCCTTTTCGATTGTTGAGTCCACAGTGTCTGCGCTATCGCACTGCAATCCGTAGGCGCCGTAGGCCTCCGCCAATTTCACGAAATCGGGGAAACGGTGAGACTGCAGGTCAGTATTCGAATACCGCTCGTTGTAAAACAGGGTTTGCCACTGGCGCACCATGCCCAGACTTGAATTATTAATCAACGCAACCTTAATCGGGATGTCGTTAATCGTGCACGTGGCGAGTTCCTGATTTGTCATTTGGAAGCAGCCATCGCCGTCAATTGCCCACACCGTCTTGTCTGGGCAACCAACTTTCGCACCCATCGCCGCGGGCACGGAGTAACCCATAGTGCCTGCACCTCCCGAATTAAGCCAAGTTCCTGGAAATTCGTAACCAATGAATTGGGCGGCCCACATTTGGTGTTGACCCACACCTGCCGAGTAAATCGATTCAGGACCAGAGATTTTTCCGAGCCTTTCAATGACGTATTGCGGCGACAACGTTCCATCGGTGGGAAGGTCGTAGCCCAAGGGGTAGGTTTCGCGCAGCCGGTTGAGTTGCAGCCACCATTCGGCATAGTCGCCGACATTTCCTAATTCGATCTCAGCGTTAATGGCCGCGATGAGTTCAGGGATGACTTCGGCCACGTCGCCCACGATGGGAATGTCGGCTTCGCGATTCTTGCCTATCTCTGCCGGGTCAATATCCGCGTGAATCACGGACGCATTGGGTGCGAATGAGGACAACTTTCCTGTGACTCGGTCGTCAAAGCGCGCACCCAGGGTGATAAGCAGGTCTGCTTTTTGCAATGCACCAACGGCGGCAACGGTTCCATGCATGCCGGGCATCCCGAGGTGTTGGGTATGTGAGTCGGGGAATGCTCCACGTGCCATGAGGGTCGTGACCACTGGAATTCCAGTTAACTCGGCGAGCATACGAAGCGATGCTGAAGCATTGGCCCGAATCACTCCTCCACCCACATATAGAACCGGCTGTCGACTTGACAGAATTAGTTTGGCTGCCTCCCGAATCTGCTTCGAGTGAGGTCTGGTCCTTGGGTTGTAGCCGGGCAGATCAAGTACTTCCGGCCAATTGAAAGTGGTCTGAGCTTGGAGAGCATCTTTCGCAATATCAACGAGAACCGGACCAGGTCGACCAGTTGCCGCCAAGTGAAAAGCTTGAGCGATTGCTCCCGGAATGTCCGCTGCATCGGTGATAAGAAAACTGTGCTTGGTGATTGGCATAGTGATTCCACGAATATCGGCCTCTTGGAAGGCGTCTGTGCCGATAGATGCGCTGGGAACCTGTCCTGTGATCGCAACCATGGGAACCGAGTCCATATAGGCATCAGCGATTGGGGTGACCAGGTTGGTCGCACCCGGACCGCTTGTGGCCATGCACACGCCAACACGGCCAGTTGCACTTGCATAACCCTCGGCGGCATGGCCCGCGCCTTGCTCGTGTCGCACTAAAATGTGTCGAATTTTGGTGGAATCCATCATGGGGTCGTAGGCGGGCAAAATTGCGCCGCCGGGAATCCCGAACACGACATCGACATCTGCCGCCTCTAGGGAAGCAATCAGGCTCTGCGCCCCGGTCATGGTGGCCAAGGTGGTTTCTGCTCTGGAGCTCAGATCAGGTGAACTACTCACGGTATCCGCTTCTCCTCTCTGCTGGTGTGCATCCGGTTCGGTTGTGCTAAGAATCGTAAAGAAAAACCCCCCGACCCCTAAGGGCTGCGGAGGGCGGCGCACGAAGCTTGGCTGTTGCTTAGCCCGTGCGCTTAATAACTACGAGTGGCGTGTGTGACACAGGAGAACCATAACGTGTGCCCGCCCACTTGTCACCAGTGACCTTGGCCACACCTCCAAGGAAGCCAGGAGTTCCCTTTAGTCCAGAACTGCACCCTTGGACGCCGAACCAACTAATTTGGCGTACTTCGAGAGAACGCCACGCGTGTACCTGTTCGGCAGGGCGACAAATTCAGCGCGCCGGCGTTCCAGTTCCTCTGCGTCTACATGCAAATCCAGCATCCGAGTAACGAGGTTAATTGAGATTCGATCCCCCTCAACGATGAGTGCGATTGGACCACCGTCAACTGTCTCTGGTGTGACGTGCCCAACGCACAATCCTGTGGTTCCCCCCGAGAATCGCCCGTCTGTGATCAAAAGCACCTCCTTGCCAAGTCCTGCACCCTTGATTGCACCCGTGATCATGAGCATTTCCCGCATGCCCGGGCCGCCTTTGGGTCCTTCGTAGCGAATAACCACGACATCTCCGGCCTTGATATTGCCCTCTTCTAGGGCTTCCATGGCACTTTGTTCTCGATCGAAGACGCGCGCCTTGCCTTCAAATGTTGTGACCGGAACGCCCGCCATTTTCACAACGGCACCTTCGGGCGCTAGTGATCCGCCAAGGATTGTTATGCCGCCACTTGTTGCGATTGCATTCTGGGACGCGTACAAAATATCACCGTCTGGGTCGGGTGGATTGATGTCACGGAGATTCTCTGCCATGGTTTTACCTGTCACGGTGAGACAGTCACCATGGATCAGCCCCGCGTCAAGAAGCGCCCTGAGAATCACCGGAACACCTCCGACCCGATCAACATCACTCATTACATATCGACCGAAAGGTTTGACGTCAGCGAGAAGTGGGACTTTGGAACCGATTCGGTGAAAGTCATGCAACTCTAGTTCGACATTGGCCTCATGTGCGATCGCCAATAGATGCAAGACCGCGTTCGTGGAACCTCCAAAGGCCATGAGTATCGCGATAGCGTTCTCAAGTGACTGACGAGTAATGATGTCCCGCGTGGTGATTCCCTGACGAATCAGTTCGACAACAGCTTCACCCGATCGCCGGGCAAAACCATCTCGCCGCCGATCCACGGCAGGTGGAGCAGCTGAGCCGGGAAGTGACATTCCCATAGCTTCTGCGGCACTAGCCATGGTGTTCGCCGTATACATGCCGCCGCAGGCGCCTTCACCCGGGCAAATCGCTTTTTCAATTCGGTCAACGTCCTCACGTGACATGAGCCCACGTGAGCAAGCGCCAACAGCCTCAAAAGCATCGATGATCGTTACGTCTTTTTCCGTTCCATCTTCCAGTTTTACAAAACCCGGAAGAATAGATCCTGCGTAGACAAACACCGAAGCAACATCAATGCGGGCAGACGCCATAAGCATTCCTGGGAGTGATTTGTCACAACCCGCAAACGTCACCATGCCGTCAAGCCGCTCAGCCTGCATCACCGCTTCCACTGAATCAGCGATTATTTCTCGGCTCACCAGGGAAAAATGCATGCCTTCGTGGCCCATCGAGATTCCATCAGAGACGGAAATTGTTCCGAATTGCATGGGAAATCCACCACCGGCATGCACGCCTTCCTTCGCTGACTTTGCAAGCCGATCAAGTGAGAGGTTGCACGGTGTAATTTCATTCCAACTCGAGGCAATGCCGATTTGGGGTTTAGTAAAATCTGCGTCGCCCATTCCCACTGCGCGCAACATGCCGCGAGCTGGTGCGCGTTCGAGTCCGTCTGTAACTTCCGAGCTTCGTGGTTTCATATTTGTCATTGTGGGACCTATTCCTTTACTCCAAGTAGCTCAAATAACAACGCCCTTACTTTCGCCGCATCTGCTTGGCCCTGTGTTGCTTTCATTACAGACCCAACAATTGCCCCCGCTGCTGCAATCTTCCCACCCTTGATTTTCTCCGCCACATCCGGCGAATCACTCAACGCGGTATTTATTGCCGCGATCAAAGAAGCGTCATCATTCACTACTACGAGACCACGGCTCGAAACTACTTCCGAGACGCTGCCTTCTCCAGCGAGTAAGCCTTCAAACACTGACCGTGCCATCTTATCTGTGAGATCACCCTGTGAAATTAAACCTTCAATCTCGGCGATGTCCAAAGGAGTCACTGAGAGATCTTCCAACTCGCACCCTTGTTCATTGGCCACGCGCATCAATTCGCCGGTCCACCATTTGCGGGCCGCAGTGGGCTGGACACCGGCATCGATAGAAGCGGTGATCAATTCAAGTGCTCCTGCGTTCACGAGGCTTTGCATGTCAAATTCCGTGATTCCCCATTCACTTCGCAAGCGGGCACGGCGAACAGATGGAACTTCAGGCAAGGTACCTCGTAGTTCCTGGATCCACGTTTGGCTTGGCGCTATCGGAACTAAGTCAGGCTCTGGAAAATAGCGATAATCTTCGGCCTGTTCTTTAGATCGACCAGAAGTCGTGTCACCCGTTTCTTCATTGAAGTGACGCGTCTCTTGAATAATTCGCTCGCCGGCTCGGAGTTGATTGGCTTGGCGTAACATTTCAGTGCGAACTGAGCGTTCAACCGATCTCAGTGAGTTTACGTTCTTGGTTTCTGTGCGAGTGCCCCATTCTTCACCTGGCCGGCTAAGGGACACATTGACATCACACCGGAGTGAACCCTCTTCCATGCGGACGTCGGAGACGCCAAGCGCTCTCATCAGGTCACGCAGCTCAGCCACATAGGCTTTGGCCACTTCCGGCGCTAGCTCGCCAGTGTTCAGTATTGGTTTCGTCACAACTTCAATCAGCGGAATTCCTGCCCGGTTGTAGTCAACGAGCGAATGGGTCGCACCATGAATTCGACCGGCCCCGCCCGCATGCAGTAACTTCCCTGTGTCTTCTTCCATGTGAACCCGCTCGATCTCAACACGGAAAACTTGTGGGCCGTCTTGAGTGGCAACTGTTACATCAAGGAATCCATCAGTGCACAAGGGTTCGTCGTACTGGGATATTTGGTAGTTCTTAGGCATGTCTGGATAAAAATAGTTCTTACGTGCAAACCGACACCACGGTGAGATCGAACAGTTCAGTGCTAGTCCCATGCGGATCGTTGACTCGATCGCTACTCGGTTCACAACCGGCATACTGCCCGGCATCCCGAGGCAGACCGGACACACATGCGTGTTGGGATCTCCACCGAATTGTGCCGAGCACGCGCAAAACATTTTCGAATTAGTGCCTAGCTCAATGTGGGTTTCCAGCCCGATTATGGGATCAAATTCAGCAATTACGGCGTCATATTCCGTTGTCAATGTGGTCATAATGATGGTGCCTCCGAAATCAACAGTCCGCCCCAGCGATCAACGAGCGCACTTTCAAGTGCCGATCCAACTTGGTACAGCAGAGCGTCTGCCATAGCGGGAGCAATAATTTGCAGTCCAACTGGAAGTCCGTCTTCAGACGCAAGCCCAATAGGTAGCGACATCGCGCAATTCCCCGCCAAGTTCACCGGGATGGTCGCGATATCGTTGAGATACATAGCAAGTGGGTCGTCCAATTTTTCACCTATTTTGAATGCTGTCGTTGGAGCCGTAGGTGAAACCAAAACATCGACTTGTAAGAAGGCCGCTTCAAAATCACGAGTAATCAATGTTCGAATTCGCTGCGCCTGGCCATAATATGCGTCGTAGTAGCCACTCGAAAGCGCGTAGGTGCCCAACATGATGCGTCGCTTTACTTCCGCTCCAAAACCTTTTTCACGGGTGGCACTCATGACTTGCTCGACACTACGATTTTTTCCGTCATCTTCACGGATACCAAATCGCATTCCGTCAAATTTCGCTAGGTTGCTTGAAGCTTCCGAGGGAAGGATGAGGTAGTACGCCCCAAGGGCATATTGAAAATTGGGACATGACACTTCAACTATCTCGGCACCTAGTTCCGTTAGCGTTTCGAGCGACTGATTGAAACGTTCAAGTACCCCTGCTTGGAAACCTTCTCCTTGCAGTTCTTTAATGACCCCGATTTTCATACCTCGGACGTCCGCTTTGAGAGCAGCCGCAACGAAATCAGGCACAGGGGCATTGATAGAAGTGGAGTCACGGGGGTCGTGACCGGCAATAACACTATGAAGCAATGCTGTGTCCATGACGTCGCGGGCACATGGACCTGCTTGGTCCAGGGAAGAGGCCAAGGCCACGATTCCATACCTTGAGACCCCACCGTAAGTCGGTTTCACGCCAACTGTCCCCGTGACCGCTGCGGGTTGTCTAATCGAACCGCCCGTGTCGGTCCCAATTGCAAGGGGTGATTCAAAACTGGCAACCGCTGCGGCCGATCCTCCACCGGATCCGCCGGGAATGCGTTGCAAATCCCAAGGATTATGGGTGGGACCGTAGCCACTGTGTTCGGTTGAGGAACCCATAGCAAATTCATCCATGTTGGTCTTACCCAATGAGACGACTCCAGCAGCATGAAGTTTTTCAACGATTGTTGCGTTGTACGGAGGTCTCCAACCTTCTAGGATTCGCGATCCACATGTGGTGGGAAGGCCCTTGGTCGCGAGCAGGTCTTTGAGAGCGATCGGTACGCCCGCAAGCGGGGAAGACAATTCACCTCTTCCGATTTGCTGATCGACCTCTCGGGCGCGCGCAATAGATTCCTGCGGGTCAACGTAGAGAAATGCGTGGACGCGCTCGTCCACCTGGGAAATACGGTCGAGGTGCGCTTGTGTAACTTCTTCGCTGGATACTTCTTTGCGAGCAATGGCAGTGGCCAAGGTCGCAGCGCTTTGCCGTGTTAAATCATTCATGACGGCTCTCCAAGGATTCTGGGTACCCGAAATCGATCGTCTTCAAAGGCTGGCGCTCCCGGAACAAAATCGGCTAACTCCAGTCCGGGTAAGGCGAGATCGTCCCGGTATACATTTTCCATTGGAATTGGGTGGGAGGTCGGTGGGATTTCCTGCGTTGCAACTGCACTGATTGACGTGATGGCGCTCAAAATCTGTTCCAATTGCGCGGCGTAATGCTCAACCTCTTCTGAAGTGAGTTCTAACCGCGCTAATTTCCCTAGATGCCGAACTTGCTCTGCATTTATTCCATCTTGCGTCATGCGGTCAGTCTAGGGTGTGTGCCGACCCACTAGCCCGGTAGCACACTTTCGTATTTGCCATTGAGCAAGTCGTGAAATCCTTGGACATCGGTTGTCCGGACCCCAAGACTTAATGCCTTGTCAGCCTTAGACCCAGCTTTGTCTCCGACAATCACCAAATTGGTCTTCTTGGACACCGAGCCTGAGATACTCGCGCCCAGAGCCGCTATGGCGTCTTGGGCCCCTTCACGAGTGAATCCGGGGATTGAACCAGTGATAACAATTGTTTGTCCAATGAGTGGGCCTGCGATCGAATCTGACTCACCAACTCGATCAGCAAAACTAACGCCGGCTTCCCGCCAGGCTCTAACAACGTCTCTACGCCATTCGGTGTTGAAAAATTCCACAACACTTTCGGCTATCCGTTCGCCCACACCGTCGACGCTGGATAATTCCTCGATTGTCGCTGACTCAATAGATGTGAGTGAGCCAAATTGTTGAGCAAGTTTCTTTGCCGCTGTTGGGCCCACGTGCCGGATACTCAAGGCCACAAGAAATCTCCATAGCGGCTGATTTTTAGCGATTTCTAACTGGGCAAGCAATGTTTCGCCGGCCTTGTTGATTGTTACTGGAGCGTTTTCCTTGTGTGAATTGACAAAAAAGTCGCACATGAGGAGATCCTTCGAGGTTAAATCAAACAGGCCTGATTCATTGATGAGTACACCGCTGTGCAAAAGTGCTTGTGCAGCCTTTTCGCCAAGCCCCTCAATATCAAGCGCTCCCCGTGAGCCAATGTGGAATAGACGCTCACGCAACTGTGCAGGGCACCCTTGAACATTAGGGCAGCGAATGTCTTTATCGCCCTCGTTTTCCGCACCTAACTCGCTTCCGCACTCAGGACATAATTGCGGCATGACAAAGGGTTTTTCCGCGCCCGTTCGCTCTTCAATTACCGGCCCTAAGATTTCGGGGATTATTTCACCTGCCTTACGCAGATATACAATGTCTCCGATCAAAACGCCTTTGCGTTCCACTTCGAAGGGATTGTGGAGCGTGGCCATGGAAACGGTTGTTCCCGCAACATGAACCGGTTCCATCACGGCAAATGGCGTAACCCTTCCCGTTCTCCCAACACTGACTTGGATGTCAAGCAGCCGCGTTTTGACTACTTCGGGTGGGTACTTGAATGCAATGGCCCAGCGAGGCGCCCGCGACGTAAACCCAAGAGTGATTTGATCCTCGAGATCATTGACTTTGACAACGACTCCGTCAATATCAAATTTCACGTCAGCTCGATGCTCATTGTAATAGTCGATGAACTTGATTACGTTTGCATAAGTTGAATGAACTTGCGCGTGTAACGCGGTTGGAAGTCCCCAACGTGCTAGCTGCTCGTATACGTCACTTTGCCTGCGTAAGTTGCGCAGCGCTGTTGAGTCATGCGCGCCAAGCCCATGGACGGTGAACTCCAATCCTGAAAGTCGCGCGCGTGCGGAGTCGAATTCCCGCTGGACCTTTCCCTCTCTTTTTGTCCCTCGCACTGCGTTGAGTTCCCGCTCACGTTTATCAACTCTTTGCCGCAATGCGCCGGCGGCAGCATTCCTCGGATTGGCGAATAGCGGCTTATCAATTGCGGCTTGATCGGAATTTATAGAGTCGAATACCACAATGGGGTAAAACACTTCTCCACGAACTTCAAGCAAAGAAGGAATGGACTCCCCTGTTAGTCGCTTAGGAATAGCAGGAATAAAACCAGCATTTAGCGTTACATCTTCGCCCGTTGTTCCGTCGCCCCTTGTCGAAAGCGAGTAAAGATCTCCATCGCGGTAAACAGCATCAACGGCGAGTCCGTCAATTTTTAATTCACATAGAAGCTGTGGGTTCCTATCCAGTGTTGAACAAAGTTTGTCGTACCACGCTTCCAGTTCATTGGGACTGAACGCATTATCGAGTGAATACATTGGTTCAAGATGAATGACCGGATCAAAGAGGTCTGATTGATTCCCTCCAACAGACTGAGTTGGAGAATCGCCCGTAACTAATATCGGGAACATTATTTCAAGTTCGACAAGCTCACGGTAAAGAAGGTCATATTCTGAATCTGTTANANATTGACTTGTNTGCAATGAGTATTGAANNCGCGCCGCGTTGATTTGCTCAACGAGNTCNANCCANCGTTTNAGNNCGCTGGNAGNAGGGTTCGGACTAGGCGAATTTTCGACCATGGTCATTCCCCCAGTAATCGATCCTCGTCATTGAGCAAATCTACAACTTCTTTGACGGCGCCAATCGCCGCACGCGCCAAGGGCCATGAATTCGCAAGCAACTGTGGGGAAGGAACCACTACGAGAGAACCCGTGACGTAACTCAGAGAAAAACCTAGGCTGGTGATCCTTTGCGCGATATCTAATGCGTGTTCACGTGGAGAACCTGTGAGCGGAACCTGCCAGAACACAAGTTTCCCTGCATCCAATTGTTCCCCGAGCAACTTGTTTGTCTCCGATTGAAAAAAAATCGACGCATCAGCTTTCATTAAGGATTCAGCGAATACTTCCTCAGGGTCAGAAAGAGCGACGCCAAATTTTGCTTGAGAATTCTTTACCACTTGGATGAATGGTTCCCACGCTCGAAAGATTCGTGCACGATCAATATGGACATAGCTATTCAATCCACTTGCTGTTGGGATTTCTCCCGTGCAAGCGGCAGCGGCCATGGGTTCTTCGACAACCAGAGATACGCAGGCTGCAGGGAAAATTCGTTGGACATGGGAGATGTGTTCCCTTACGGCTTCAGCCAAAATATCTCCTACCTCTGCCAGTGCACCCGGATCCCGTATCAGTTTTTCACCCGATGCCGATTCAACAGAAGCGCACCAGGTCACTGGACCGACTACCGAAGCTGTGAAATGTCCCGAATACCCCTGCCCGTGCTCTTCAATCGCGTCGAGGTCCTGGCGCAAATAGGTATCTGCCCGTTGCATGTCGATTCCTGGGGTTCGGGAAATTTGCCAGCCTGTGGGAACAGCGCTGACTGAAAAATCACCACTTATCCTGCTAAGCAATGCCGCAGTCCGACCAACGGGATCAGCACCGGGACCCCGCTTGGGAAGTAAAGGAAGAAACAGTGCATTAGGAAACTCCCCGCACACAACAAGGGCCGCTTCTTGAGCAAATACTCCTGGAAGTACGCCTAGAGCCGAAGCGCGTGACTGCGCCACAACTATCTTTCAAGCAGAACTGGTGGAACTCCCACCCGGTTGGTACTGGCAACAGTCGCGGATCCAAGTACCTTCGTATCCGAATAAATCACGGCCGCCTGTCCTGGAGCCAACCCTCTAATTGGCTCGTGGAC
>JGI20153J14295_10001930_pt1 | contig 15368 bp, 16 predicted proteins | sample COG_03_FD_14295 | JGI IMG/M metagenome (IMG submission 14295) | reverse complement strand
TATTACTGAAGAGCAAGTCAGACTCAAAAATCATTTAGACTACTTTTTATCATCACTTGAAAATAAGAATTCAAACGGCAAAAAATTAGCCTTTATCGGGCAGGAAATTGGTAGAGAAATAAATACCATAGGGTCGAAAGCAAACAACTCAGAAATGCAAAAAATTGTAATTCAAATGAAAGATGAATTAGAAAAAATAAAAGAGCAACTGCTAAACGTATTATAATGAAAAAGGAAAAGTTAATTATAATTGCTGCTCCATCCGGGTCTGGAAAAACAACAATAGTAAAAGAATTATTATCATCAGAAAAGTTGAATTTAGGATTTTCAATTTCCTTAACTACTAGAGTAAAAAGGGATAATGAAATAAACGGTAAAGATTATCACTTTGTATCCGTATCTGATTTTAAAGAAAAAATTCGAAATAATGATTTTATAGAGTGGGAAGAAGTTTATAAAAATGTTTATTATGGAACAACAAAATCTGAAATTAAAAGATTAAATATTGAAGAAAAAAATATTGTTTTTGATATGGATGTTGTAGGTGGATTAAATGTTAAAACACAATTTCCTAATACAAGTATTTCTATTTTCATTAAACCTCCGGGTTTAATAGAATTAAAGAGACGTTTGATAAATAGAAAAACTGAATCTCAAAAGAGCATAGAATTTAGGATTGATAAAGCAACTAAGGAACTGGAATATTCTGATAAATACGACTTTGTAATTATTAATGATAACTTAGAATTAGCAATTAAAGAAATTAAAGAAATAATTTATCAATTTATAAAAACTCAATAAATGAATATAGGGCTATATTTTGGTGCGTTTAATCCTGTGCATGATGGTCATCTGCATGTGGCCAAATATGTACTCAATAGTACTGATTTAGATGAGATTTGGCTAGTACTTACTCCTCAAAGCCCACACAAAACCGAAAGTATACTTATTGATTTTTACCACAGATATAAAATGCTTGAGTTAGTTTGTAAAAAACATAAATGTATTTTTCCAAGTGATATTGAAAAGATGCTAATAAAGCCTAACTACACAATAAGAACCTTAGATTATTTAAAAACAGAGAAAAACTTAAATGACTACAGCTTAATAATTGGCGAGGACAACATTGAGAAACTTAAAACTTGGAAAGAGTACACTAAAATTATCGAAAATCATAAAATCTATGTATATCCAAGAAAGAATCAGCAGGAAAAATCTAAATTAACACATAAAAACATTTGCTATTTAAATGCTCCTGTTATTAAAGTTTCAGCATCAAATATTAGAAAAAATATATTGAATAAAAAAACAGATAATTTAAAAATAGACTCAGAGGTTTTAGCTTATTTAATTAATAACAATATTGAAATAAATATTTAACTTATAAATTTAAAGAATGAAAAATAATTTAAATTATGCTGTTATTGGAAGTGGTAGCTGGGCTACTGCAATAGTCAAAATTCTTTCTGATAATTTAAAATCTGTTACTTGGTATATAAGAAATGCCGAAAACCTTGATTATATCGAAAAGAATAAACATAACCCAAATTATTTAAGCTCTGTAGAATTAAATCTATCAAAAATACAAGTCAACGGAAATATAAATGAAGTTGTTAGAACTGCAGATGTAATAATACTAGTTGTACCATCTGAATTTATTAATTCTGAATTGGAAAAAATTAAAATTGATATTTCTAAGAAAATTATAATCTCAGGTATTAAAGGAGTTGTACCAGAAACTGGCCTTTTAGTTGGTGAGCATATGATAAATAATTTTAATATACTAAATGAAAATTTCCTGGTTATTGCAGGGCCTTGTCACGCAGAAGAAGTTGCGTTAGAGAGGCTTTCTTACTTAACTATCGCATGCTCTAAAAAGAGTTTAGCAAAGACTGTTTGTTTAGATTTTAGTAATAAGTATATAAAAACAAAAGTGAGTGATGACGTTATTGGAATTGAATATTCCAGCATGTTAAAAAACATATATGCTATCGCTGCAGGAATTGCACATGGCCTTGGTTATGGAGATAATTTTCAAAGTATTTTAATGAGTAATGCAATAAGGGAAATCAAGAGGTTTATTAAGAAAAAATATAAAATAAAAAGGAATATTAATCATTCAGCATATTTAGGTGATTTATTAGTAACTGGTTATTCTGTTTTTTCAAGAAACAGAATGTTTGGAAATATGATTGGCAAAGGATATACAGTAAAGTCAGCTCAGATGGAAATGAAAATGATTGCAGAGGGATACATCTCAACGAAAAAAGCGATGCAATTAAATGCTAAAAATATTAAAAAAGCAAAAACTCCTATTATAGAAGCAGTTCATGCTATTCTTTATGAAAAAAAGAATCCAAAAAATACATTTAAAAAATTAAACGAAAAGTTGAATTAAATTGTAGATTTAAATTGTTTAATAAATCTAGTATCATTCTCACTAAGCAATCTAATGTCTTTAATTTGATGAAGTAAAAGAGCTATTCTATCTATACCCATTCCAAATGCAAATCCTGAATATTTTTTAGAATCTATCCCACAATTATCTAAAACATTAGGGTCAACCATTCCGCAACCCATGATTTCTAACCAACCTGTCCCTTTTGTCATTTTATAGTCTGTTTCATTTTTTAAACCCCAATAAACGTCTACCTCAGCACTCGGTTCAGTAAAAGGGAAATAAGACGGTCTTAATCTAATTTTTGATTTACCAAAAAGCTGTGTAGTAAAAAATTCTAACGTCTGTTTAAGGTCTGCAAAACTAACATTTTCATCAATATATAGACCTTCTACTTGATGAAAAAAACAATGAGATCTCGCTGAAATAGCTTCATTTCTATACACTCTGCCTGGTGAAATTGTTCTAATTGGTGGTTTATTATTTTCCATGTATCTAACCTGAACAGAACTAGTATGCGTTCTTAATAATAAATCAGGATTTGTCTGTATAAAAAAAGTATCCTGCATATCTCTTGCGGGATGATGTTCAGGTAGATTTAATGCAGTAAAATTATGCCAGTCATCTTCAATTTCTGGACCTTCACTAACATTATAACCGATACTAGAAAAAATATCAATAATTCTGTTTTTTACAATTGTAATTGGATGTTTTGAACCAATTTCAATAGAATTTCCAGGTCTAGTTATATCATTCAGCTGCGTTGAAATTAAATTACTAGAAAGAAAGGAGTTTAACTCATTGAATTTATTCTGAGCAGATATTTTTAGTTTATTAATGGTTAAACCATATTCTTTTTTTTTGCTATTATCTACATTTTTAAATTCTGAGAAGTAAAAATTAACAAGTCCTTTTTTACCTAAGTATTTTATTCTAAACTTTTCAATTTCATCTTTTGAAGTAGATGTAAAAGATTCAATATTTTTAATATTTTGTGTTATTTGTTCAATCATGTTGTTTAATCAGAGTTCAAATTTAATCATTCTTAATCAATATAATTAGATTTAACAAAATAGTTGACTATTGCATCTTTCATTAAAATAGACTGTTCGCCAGCTTTCAAGTTAGGGATTTGTTTTAGGGATTTATAGTGTGGCCAGCCTTGATCATCAACATAATCAAATTCATAATAACCATAATCACTTAATAATTTACATATTGCTATATGCATTAAGTCTAGCTTTTGATTCTTATTAAATTTTGAGTGAAGTTGCTGCAACTCTTGAACTCCAATTAAATAAATTATAGAATCTAAGTCAATATCATCACCGTCACGAAAATCAAAAGATAATTTTCGAGTTAATATTTGCCATCTTTCTTTTAACTTAGAATTAATCATTAGCGTATTTTACTTAAAACAAAGTTAGCATTATCATTTATGTTATTCAATAAATAAAATTTCTTTTATTTGTAAAAATATTATCAATGAATTACATAGATCTTTTTATTTCAAGCTTCCTTCTTTATGGTTTAATAAGAGGGCTTTTTAAGGGGTTTATAAGTGAAATAGCATCGGTAATTGGGCTTGTTTTAGGAATATATTTAGCGAATCGATACAATAGTGATTTATCGAACTATTTAATCTCTAAGCAGTTTTTGTCATGGGAAGAGGGTTATATTATAATATTATCAAATATTATATTATTTATATTAACTCTACTAATTGTTTCAGTCTTAGGAAAAGTCGCCACAAAGCTTGCGAAATTAGTTGCTTTAGGATTGTTTAATAAAATTCTAGGTGGCATTTTTGGACTTTTAAAAAATATTTTAATACTAATTATAGTGATTTTTATATTTAACCTAGCTAATAATTCTCTAAAAATAATAGAGCAAGATAAACTTGAGTTGTCAATCTTTTATAAGCCTCTTAGTGAATTAAGTAAATTTGTTTCAGCAACTGTTTTGAGATAAAACTATTGAGAAAATGGTAATGAAGAATGGTGTAGGTCAATATATAACTTTGAGTCAATTAATTTATACCCAAAAGAATATTCAACTTTAATTGTCTTTTCATTTAAGTCAGTGAAGAAATAATTTCCCATTGCAATGGCTCTATTTTTCTCAAATATAAATCCAGAGTTTTCAAATGAAACTTTAATCCATGGTTTCATTGCAAAGCCTTGGTCTTCTTTACAAAACGAATCCTCTCCTCCTATAAAATAGGACAATGCCATATCTAAATTTGGGCGAAATTGTTCTTCAATAGCTTTTGTTGGCTTAAATAAAATTTTACCTTCTTTTAAATTATATCTTTCATTTAAAAAATTTGAAGTAAATTGTTTACATAATTTATAGTTGTTTTTTAAACTTCCAATTTTAATAATTCCCTCACCCCATTTTTTTTGAGCTCTTTCAACCTGATCTAATGTAATCATATGATTTTAATTTTATTTTTTATAACCCAACCTGTTTGGCCATTCGACAATTTTATTTTCAACCAATCTATATCAAAATTCTCGATTACTTGAATTTTTGTTCCTTCGTGAATTTCAAATAAAACTTCACTTTTGTCATTTGGTTCAAAATTAACTTCGATTGCTTTTTCAAATACAATACCAAATTCCAAATTTCTTTGAACATTATAAATTTCAAAATTTATAAATAACAAAAAAAAGGTTAGTCCGAAAGATAATATAAATATTGTGAAAGAGGTTCGTTTAACTTTAGGTGACCTAGAGAAAAAGTAAAATATAAATAAAATGCAAGAAAGCATAGCTATAATTAAAGTAATTATTGACCAGGTGTCTAATGAAAAGTGTTTTATAAAATCATTAAATTGTTTACTAACAATATCTTCAGGCACAGATTCAATATCATCGACAGTCAGATTATTTAAGTATTCTAAATTTTGAATTAAACTATAATCATTTGGGAAATATTTTAAACCTTTTTCATAATAATAAATACTATTAGCTAAACTATCAAGCTTATAATAAGCATTTCCTAAATTAAAATACAATTCTGGCGAGTGAAATCCTTTGATTAAAAGTTCATTATACTTTTCAATAGAACCTACAAAATCTGATGAATTATACTTTTCGTTTGCAACAATAAAAATATCATTTTGTTGTGAAAAGCTTAGATTAATAAATAAAATGAAAAATAAAACGTGTCTCATGATTAATTAATTAATTTGTCAATTTTAGAAATTATATCAAAAGCATTTGTATAATCAGATTCCATTTCTACATTAGTAATAGGTGTATATCTAGCCATTTCACAATTATTAAATAATTGATTTAATGTTTTGATAATATCAGCATCTATTTTTCTTTTCTTTAATTCATTTTTGATATTAATTTTTGTGTAATTACTATTGTCAAATAAAGTAATTGACTTTAAATAATTATGTAAGGCTCTGTCTAAAGATTCATAAAATTCTTTTTTATTACCCAGATTGGACTTTGCTTCGAGTAAATATTTTTTTGCTAATCTTTTAGAATGAATAGATGTATCTGTTTTTAAAAATTTATTTCGCCCAAATAAATAATTCGTCACTAAAATTATGACTATAGTAATAATAAAAGGGGTTATAAATAAGCCCCAAAAAATATTTGTGTTAAAAAAAGTTTTAGTCTTAATTTCTACAAATTCAGATTTTGTTTTAAAAGGCAAGAATTCAAGTGATATGTTTTTGGGTTTGATTTTTGAATTACTGTTTTTCGCTGAATCATTATTCCACTTATCGCCGTCAACATCAATATTTATTTCACTAGAGCTAATTGTTTTGTATTTCTTGGATTGTAAATCAAAGTAAGAAAACTCAATTTTGGGTATTTTATATTTTCCTGGGCTGGAAGGAACTATTGTATATAGATCTCGAACAGATCCTTTCATACCACTGATATTTGTGGAAATTTTTTCTATTCTTTCAGGCTCATAAATCTCTAAAGATGATGGGAGGCTGAGTTTTGGGAGTTGAAACAATTTTAAATTTCCATTACCTTTAATTTGAAGCTCTAACTCTAATGCTTCTGAAACCGAAAGTTGACTTTTTGAACTCTTAACTACAAAATTAAAAGAACCTACTGCTCCATTAAAATTTCTTGGTTTGTTGATAGTGGGTAATTCTTTTACAATAATTATTTTATTGCCTGAAGTAACAGTTTTTTGGGAAGATTTTGTAACTCTCTGTCCAAAGAAATCTCTTCTATTAGTCGGCAATTGCAATGTTATATCTAAGGATAAAGGTTCAATATTTAATTCTCCTTCTTTTTGAGGGTAAAGAACAGTTTTTTTAAGGGTGACATATCTAAATGACTTTCCTTTATAAGTGCCATCTTCAATTGTGTAATTGTCTATATCTATATTTTGACTCCAAAAATCTGCATACCTAGGAGAGGATAATTCTCTCCAATTTGTGATACCAATATTGGATGAAAAATATAGTTTATAAACAACTGAAAATCCTTCATTTAAAAATGGAGAACTTTTTGATATTTCCGAGACTAGATATATTTCACTATCGGAAACATAATTTGGGTCGTTTTCTCTGTTAGGATTTTTTACCGCACTAACAACTTTAATTTCAAGAGGTAGTGTTTTATAAACCTTACCTTTTACTTCAATTTTAGCTTGACCAATATTGTAAGTGCCCATTTTAATTGGTGACAAAAAATAGGTGTAAGATTTGCTATAAGATCTAGCTCCATTAACCCAAGAATTTTTAATAGATTGACTTGGACCACCAACTACTTTAAAATTCTTAAATTCAGGTGGAGAAAAATTATCGCCATCTTCATTTATTGAAAATTCTACACGTAATCTTTCGTTGACTCCTAAAGTACTTTTACTTAATTTTGCCTCAAAATTAATTTGAGATACAATATTTAAATTAATAAAAAGCAATGCAATATTTAGGAAGTATTTATAACTCATTACCAGTCTTTTTCATTTTTTAATTTAACTCCTTTTAGTTTTTTTGCATTCATTTTTTCTTGCACCTTACTTTCTTCTTGATTCATTGCTTCTAAGATGTTTTTAATTTGTTGTGGGGACAGTTTCTTTTCTCTAGGCTTGTTATCATTATTTTTGTCCTCACTTTGTTGATCTTTATCATCTTTATTATTTTCTTTTTGATCTTCATTTTCTTTTTCTTCATCTCCTTGTTGATCTTTATCATCTTTTTGATTCTCATTATCATCCTTTTCTTTGTCCTTTTCTTTATCCTCGTCTTCATCTTCATCTTCACCTTCACTTTCATTTTCATTTTCATCCTTCTTAGCACAATCCTTAGCCAATGCTAAATTATATCTTGACTCATCATCTTTAGGGTTGTTTTTCAATGCGTTTTTATAAGCTTCAACAGCTTCTTTACACATTTCTTGCTTCATTAGTATATTCCCAATATTATGAAATATTTGGTGCTTATCTACAGTTGTTTTTGCATATTTTGAAGCCTCTATTTGATTTAATAGAGCCTCATCATAATATTCATTTTCATATAAATTATTACTAAAGTTATATTGACCCTTCACAAATTCAGGGCTTACTGAAATTGCTTTCCTGTAATTTTGTTCAGAAAGAACTGTGTTTTCTTCAAATGAGTTATTACCTTTTTTTATAAAAGATTCATACTCATTTTGCTGAGACATTAAACTTCCCATTGACATAAAGATCAATAGAACATAATTAATTAATATTTTATTAATCTTAATTTGCTGCATTGTTATCATTAAATAAGTTTAATTTTTTTATCCAACTTGTCTTAGAGTCAAATAGAAATATATCTAAAAATAAGAAGATTAGAGCTATAAAAATAAATAGTTGAAACTGATCTTCAAAATCTGAAAACTGTGTGCTTTCAAATTCAGTCTTTTCAGTATCAAGTAAAATTTTATCTATTTCGTTTATCACAAATGAAGTGTTTTCTCCGATAATGAAAGTCCCTTGTGTAATTTCAGCAATTTCAGTCAAAACTTTTTTATTGAGTTTTGTGATTACAACTTCATTATTATTATCTCTTTTATAGTTTTGGGTAATTCCATTTTTTTTCATTGGAATTGGAGATCCTTTTTCTTTTCCAACTCCAATAGTATATATTTTTATTCCCCTTTGTGCAGCCATTTTTGCAATGTCTAGAGAACTATTATTGTGGTCTTCACCATCAGAAATGATAATTAATAATTTAGCTGTGTTAATGTCTTCATCAAAATAAGTAGTGGATAGTTGTATTGCCTCATCTATAGCTGTCCCTTGAGAAGAAATCATGTCTGTGTTCATATTACTTAAAAACATCTTTGCTGCAGAATAATCAGTAGTTATTGGTAGTTGCGGAAATGCTTTTCCAGCATATGCTACAATCCCTACTCTATCACTTGTAAGTTTATTAATTATTTGGTTAACAATTTGTTTAGACTTCTCCAGCCTATTTGGAGCAACATCTTCAGCAAGCATACTTCTAGAAACATCAATTGCAAAAACTATATCAACACCAAACCTTTTATAGGTTTCAATTTTACTTCCTACTTGTAAATTAACCATCGAAAAAATCAATAATACTAATGATAAAATACTGACAAACATTTTTAAATAAGGCTTTAATCTTGAATAATCGGGACTTAACTTTAAAAGAGAGGATTTAGTAATAAATCCATGTTGGGTGCGAGATTTCCATATTTCATTAATAAAAAATAAAATGGCTGCCAATATTGGGAGAATCATTAACCAAAACCATATTTTTTCTTCTAATTGATACATTATATAAAACTTCTAAAGATTGTATATTTTAAGATTAATTCAGTTGTCAAAAATATAATCGCCAATAAAATATAAAACCTATATTTTTCTTCATGATTATAGTATTTAATTTCTTCAATATCTGATTTTTCTAATTTGTTTATTTCGCTATAAATTTCTTGTAACTTCTTATTATTAGTAGCTCTAAAATACTTGCCTCCAGTAATATCCGCAATTTCAATAAGTAAATCTTCGTCGATTTCAACTTGAATTTTTGCATAACTAAATTTACCATTATTATCAACTCCAACAGGCGAAAGAGCCATTCCGTTGGTTCCTATACCAATGGTATATATTTTTATTCCATACTCAATTGCTAATTCGGCAGCAGTATTGGGATCAATAAAACCAGAGTTATTTACCCCGTCAGTTAACAAAATAATTACTTTACTTTTAGCTTTACTATCCTTTATTCTGTTAACGGATGTCGCTAACCCCATTCCAATAGCTGTTCCACCTTCAATTATAGTGTTATAGTTAATTTCTTTGAGTGATTTTATTATAATATTTTTGTCACTCGTTATGGGAGTTTTTGTATAACTCTCTCCAGCATACTCTACCAGGCCTATTCTGTCATTAGTTCTATTTAGGATAAAATTAGAGGCAACGCTTTTTAAAGCCTCCAATCGATTTGGCTTTAAATCTTTTGCTAGCATACTGGCTGAAACATCAATTGCCATTACAATATCTATCCCTTGATTATTTTTAACCTTGGTTGATACATCAATTGTCTGAGGTCTTGCTAGTGCAATTATTATAAATATCAATGATAAAATTCTAAGGAAATTCAAAAAAGGTTTAAGTTTAGGTAAAATAGAAGGGTATAATAATAGAGCGCTTGTATTTGGAACTGATATAGAATTATTTAACTTGTTTTTTTTCAAAACAAACCAAGCGAAAATAATTGGGATAACTAAAAGTATCCAAAAAAACTCGGGATTTAAAAATTGTATTATGAAAATCATAAGCTTGTTTTATTTTTTACTAGTTCAATAGAGTTTACAATTCTATCAACAATTTCAACAATATAGTTGTCGTTTTCTTCCCATGAAATAAAAATCTGTTTATAGTCTTGACTATTGATAAACCCAAACATTTTGTATTTATATTTTCTAAATTGGGTTAGGTTATCGGTTGGAAAATCTGCAGAACCATAAATCATTAATCCTTCAGCATCATTTGGAGTTTGAAATTTTTCGAATTTAGTAATGATGTTTTTAACACCCATTTTTTCAATAGTTTCGATGGAATTAATCATTACATCCTGTAATTTGATACTAGAGCTGTTTTCGGGAAGTTTGATATTTGTAAGTATAATATTTAAGCTAGACTTTAAGTTATTATAGGTGAATTCCGATTTTGCAGAGGCTTCATCTAAACCAAATATAAAACTATCCGTATTTCTGTTTAATACCTCGGGGGTAGTAATTGTAATTGGTGGAGCTCCATAACTAGAGTTGACCCATTCATTAGATTCAAGGAATATCAAATTTTGTTTTCGAAACAACTTATCATTTACGTAAGTAAAACCATACATTATTGATGCAGTTAAATAAACTAATAATAGGGACAAAAGCGAGTATATTATAATTTTATTATTTCTATTTTTTAGCCTTTTCCTTCTAAGATTTTCTTGGATTTTTAAGTTTTTTTCTAGCTCTTCATTAGATGGTTCAGGTAAAATTAGTTTAATGTTTTCTAATTCCTTGGATAGTGTTTCCAAATCGATTGAAGCAGATTGAGCGTCTGGTTCATATTTTGCAAACTTGACAAGGTCAGCTCTGGAAAAAACATCTTCAATGTTTTTTAAAGTTGAATTAGAAAAATTCAACTTTTTAGACGTTTTTAATAAAGAAAGTTTCTGGATTAACTCTTTTGTTGTACTCTCCAATGCATTCTTTATTATTTTTTCTTCAATAAAATTTCTAAGAGCAAATGTTAAATCTGAATAGTACGTTTTGATATCTACATCTGAGAGATAATTGAGTTTTTTAATTTTAGTTAATTCTATTACAGCCTTTTCATAAGGAGTTAAATATTCTACTTTTAATTTTTGAATTGAAAAAAATGAAAATATCTGTTTTTTAAAATATAAAACAGCACAAATAACAGCGATAAATATTAATATATAGCCAAAAAAAATAAAATCAATTTGAGTGTTTGATTTCATAATAGGCTTAATATCATATAGTCCTTGCTTGGTAGTGTCTATTTTTACAGGGTTAATTGTTATTTTAAAAGAGTCTAGCTTAACTTCCTTATTTAACAGAGTTAATTTTTGAGAAGGAATGTAATAAGCTCCTGAGTCAAAATAAGTTAAAGCGAATTTCTTACTTATTATAAATTTTTTATTTAAATAATTAGTATCTACTTTAAATTCATTAATAAGTTCAAAGGGAGCAAAATCTTTAGCTTTAGGAAAATCAATATCTTCTAATGAATCTGTTTTAACATTAATTTTATAGGTGATCTGTTCTCCAATCCTAATACTTGTTGTGTCAACATAGCTTGATACCTCTTGAGCATTTAGTTGGGTAAACACAGCAAAAAAGGGTATTAATAAATATTTTGTTTTATAGAATTTATGTGTTAGAAACCTGGTTTTCATTTAACTCCTATTTTTAAAATATCCCAATAACTTTTTGACATAACTATCCTCGGTACCACAATTTATAACTCCTGCTCCAGAGCGTTTGAAGTTGTTTTCAAATATTTTAACATTAGACAAGTACTGCTTTTTATATGAAGATCTAACTTTTGATGAACCTGTATTAATTGTTGAAACATTCCCTGTTTCACTATCTATAACTTGAATTAAACCCAAATTTGGAATTGACTCTTCGCTTTTGTCAAAAATTCTAATTCCAGTGATATCATGTTTTGAAGAGCTGATTTTTAAGCTTTTAAAATAATCAGACGAAATAAAATCCGAAATTATAAATACAATCGATTTGTTTTTTTGAATATTAGATAAAAATTTAAATGCAAAATGGATATCAGTTTTTTTACTTACAGGCTTAAACTCTAATAATTCTCTAATTATTCTAAGAATATGTGTCTTTCCTTTTTTTGGAGGAATATATAACTCAATTATATCTGTAAATAATATTAAACCAATTTTATCATTATTTTTATTAGCAGAAAAAGATAAAGTAGCTGCAATTTCTGTTACATATTCGTTTTTAAAAATATTGTTGGTTCCAAAAAATTTAGACCCTGAAACGTCTACCATTAACATTAAAGTCTGCTCTCTTTCTTCCTCGAAAACTTTTATGTAAGGCTCGTTATATCTTGCCGTTACATTCCAATCAATTGCCCTTACATCATCTCCAATTTGGTACTGCCTAACTTCGCTGAAGGTCATGCCTTTTCCTTTAAAGGTAGAATGGTATTCACCACCAAAAATATGGTCAGACAACTTTCTAGTTTTTATTTCGATTTTTCTGACTTTCTTTAAAAGATCTTTCGTATCCATAAATCAAAATTAAGGTACCTCTATTTGATTAACAATTTTGTTTATGATGTCAACAGATGTTAAATTTTCTGCCTCAGCTTCATAAGTAATGCCTATTCTGTGTCTCAAAACATCATGAACAACTGCTCTAACATCTTCAGGAATAACGTATCCTCTTCTTTTAATAAAGGCATAGCACTTTGAAGCTAAAGCGAGGTTAATACTTCCTCTTGGAGATGCTCCAAAGGATATTAAAGGTTCAAGTTCTGACAATTTATATCTTGAAGGTTCTCTGGTTGCAAATATTATATCTAAAATATAAGATTCTATTTTTTCGTCCATATAGACCTCATTAATTGTACTCTGAGCTTTAATAATTTCTTTGATTGAAACAACTGGACTAATTTTTTCAAAGCTACCAGATAAATTTGCTCTGATAATTAATTTTTCATCATCCATAGATGGGTAATCAACTACAGTTTTTAGCATAAATCTATCAACTTGGGCTTCAGGTAAAGTGTAAGTACCTTCTTGCTCTACAGGGTTCTGGGTTGCCATAACTAAAAAGGGTTTATCTAATATAAAAGTTTCGTCTCCTATGGTTACCTGTTTTTCTTGCATAGCTTCAAGCAATGCAGATTGCACTTTAGCAGGAGCTCGATTAATTTCGTCTGCTAAAACAAAATTTGCAAAAATTGGGCCCTTTTTTACAGAAAAATTAGTCTCTTTAATATTATAAATTTGAGTACCAACAACATCAGCAGGGAGTAAATCAGGTGTAAATTGAATTCTACTAAAAGAACCTTTTATTGCCTTAGACAAAGAATTAATAACTAGTGTTTTTGCTAGCCCAGGCACACCCTCTAATAAAATATGCCCTTTACCAAGAAGTCCAATTAATAGTCTTTCAATCATAGGTTTTTGCCCTACAATTACCTTGTTAAGTTCAAATAATAACAAATCGATAAAGGCACTCTCTTTCTCAATTTTTTCATTAATCTCCTTAATATTTATTTTATTTTCCATTTTTTAAATTTTAATATTGTAAGGTTAAGTTAATAACCTATTGCAATTTGTTAAAAATATTACTTCTAACCTGTTAATAATTGGTTAAAAAAACAAAGAATTAACAATAATTTTAACATATTTTTTAATAATCTTTAATAGATGTATATATTTATAGAATGAATAAAATAGCATTAATTACTGGCGCAACTAGTGGGATTGGTAAAGCCACTGCATATGAATTAGCTAAAATCGGATTTAAACTAATTATTTGTGGAAGAAGAAAAGATATTCTTCAATCTATAAAGAATGACTTAAGTAAAATAACTACAACCATCTCGTTATGCTTTGATGTTTCAGTGAATTCTGAAGTTATTCGTTCAATTTCCAGCTTACCGAAAAAATGGAAAAATATAAATGTGTTAGTAAATAATGCTGGAAATGCACACGGAATGGACCTTTTTCAAGATGGTAATGTAGATGATTGGAACAAAATGATTGATATCAATGTTAAAGGGCTAATGTATGTTACTAAAGCTATTGTTAACAGTATGATTGAAAATTCAACTGGTCACATTATAAATATTGGATCTCTAGCAGGAAAAGAGGTTTATCCCAAAGGAAATATTTACTGTGCAAGCAAGTATGCTGTAAAGGCAATAAGTCAGAGTCTTCGATTAGACCTAAATAAGCATAATATTAAAGTCTCTGAAATTAACCCTGGTCTTGTTGAAACATCCTTTTCTGATGTCCGGTTTAAAGGAGATAGTAAGACTGCTAAAAATGTTTACAAAGGATATGAAGCATTACAGGCAAATGATATAGCAGAAATTATTTCATTTGTTATATCAAGGCCAAAACATGTAAATATTGCAGATTTATTAGTTTTACCCTCAGCTCAAGCGTGTAGTACATTAATTAATAAAAAACTATAAATCAAACTTTATCCCTTGAGCTAGTGGAAGATCTGTAGTATAATTTATAGTATTAGTTTGTCTTCTCATGTATACTTTCCATGCGTCTGAACCAGATTCTCTACCACCACCAGTATCTTTTTCACCTCCAAAAGCACCTCCAATTTCAGCACCAGAAGTTCCAATATTTACATTAGCAATACCACAATCAGATCCATTCACAGATAAAAATAACTCAGCTTCTCGAAGATTATTAGTCATAATAGATGATGATAATCCTTGCTTTACTTCATTTTGAATTTTTATTGCATTTTCAACTGAGCCACTGTACTTTAGTAGGTATAAAACTGGGGCAAATGTCTCATGCTGCACAATATTAAAATTTGCTTTAGCCTCAGCAATTGCAGGTTTTACATAACATCCACTTTCGTATCCATTCCCAGAAAAAACTCCTCCCTCAACAATTATTTTTCCACCCTCTTCAACAACTTTATTTAATGCATTATTATAAGAATCAACAGCAATTGTATCAATTAATGGTCCAACGTGATTTGATTCATCTAGTGGGTTTCCAATTTTTAATTGCTTGTAAGCTTCTACTAATGCGTTTTTTACTTTATCATAAATAGTTTCATGTATAATTAATCTTCTTGTACTAGTACACCTTTGGCCTGCAGTACCAACCGCTCCAAAAACAGAGCCGATTACCGTCATTTTTAAATCTGAGTCAGGGGTTACAATTATAGCATTGTTTCCTCCTAATTCTAATAATGATTTTCCTAATCTTCCAGCTACCTCA
>JGI20153J14295_10001927_pt1 | contig 15382 bp, 12 predicted proteins | sample COG_03_FD_14295 | JGI IMG/M metagenome (IMG submission 14295) | reverse complement strand
CAAAAATAGACCACTATCGCCTCATCTGCAGGTTTATAAGTGGCAATTATCTTCTCTTCTTTCTATTACTCATCGTCTAACATCAATCATAAATACAGCTGGTGTGACTCTTATTTGTTTTTGGATACTGTCGATATCCATGGGTGAGGATTGTTATAAATATTTTGTAATGTTTTCTTCAAGCATTGTAGGTAAATTTATTTTAGTCGGTTTTACCTGGTCATTTTGCTACCATTTGCTGAATGGTTTGAGACATTTATTTTGGGATATGGGCTATGGATATGAAATTAAGACTGCTAATTTTTCTGGAATTTCTGTTTTAACAAGTTCTTTCTTATTAACTATAATATTATGGGTAGTATCATGAGAAATGTTGCAGTTACTAAGTGGATTTTACAAAGAGTTACTGCAGTCATTCTTTTGCCTCTGCTTATTTGGTTTTTATCGGTTTTTATTGGTTTAGTCCAAAAAGATTTCGCAACGGTTACAATTTTTTTTAAAAATAATATTAATTTTTCTTTTTCAGTTATTTTTTTAGTTTTAGTATTTTCTCACATGAAGATTGGAATGGGGGAAATATTTGAAGATTATATACAAGATAGCCGATACAAAAGTGTCGCAAATTTAATAATTTCTATCTTCGCGACTGTTCTTCCTTTAATAACTATTGTATCTTTAATCTTAATTAAATTTAACTAATTATGAGTAAATACGAAATTATTGATCACGAATATGATGCTATTGTAGTCGGTGCAGGTGGATCAGGCTTAAGAGCAGCTGTTGGATTGTCCGAGGCAGGATTAAAAACCGCATGCATATCAAAAGTTTTTCCAACTAGAAGTCATACCGCTGCAGCTCAAGGAGGAATATCTGCTGCATTAGGAAATATGGGTGAAGATGATTGGCGCTGGCACATGTACGATACAGTTAAAGGTGCAGATTGGTTAGGCGATCAGGATGCTATTGAGTTTTTGTGTAAAGAAGCACCCCAAGCTGTTGTGGAATTAGAAAAGTATGGAGTGCCTTTTAGCAGAACAGAAGAAGGAAAGATTTATCAAAGACCTTTTGGTGGTATGACTAAAAACTACGGAAATGGTGTTATTCAAAGAACATGTGCAGCTGCAGATAGAACGGGTCATGCGATATTACATACTCTTTATGGACAGGCTTTAAAAAAGAATACAGAATTTTTTATCGAATATTTTGCTTTAGATTTATTAATGCACAATGGTAAATGCCAGGGTGTTTTGGCATGGTCATTACAAGATGGTAAAATCCACAGATTTAAATCAAACATGACTATTCTTGCTACAGGAGGGTATGGTCGAGCTTATTTTTCAGCAACCTCAGCTCATACTTGTACAGGAGATGGTGGAGGAATGGTTTTAAGAGCAGGGTTACCACTTCAAGATATGGAGTTTATACAATTTCATCCCACAGGAATTTACGGGGCAGGCTGTTTAATTACCGAAGGAAGTAGAGGTGAGGGAGGTTTTTTAGTTAACTCTGAGGGGGAAAGATTTATGGAAAGATATGCCCCTTCTGCAAAAGATCTTGCTTCGCGAGATGTTGTTTCAAGATCAATGACTGTAGAAATTAATGAAGGTAGAGGAGTTGGAAAAGATAAAGATCATATTTATCTTCATTTAAATCATATAGATCCAAAAACCTTACATGAAAGACTTCCAGGAATTTCCGAATCAGCAAAAGTGTTTGCTGGAGTGGATGTTACTAAGGAGCCAATACCTGTCATGCCAACGGTTCATTATAACATGGGAGGAATTCCAACTAACTACCATGGAGAAGTTTTAACAAAAGATTCAGATGGATCTGAAAAAATAGTAGATGGTTTGATGGCCATTGGTGAAGCAGCATGTGTTTCAGTTCATGGAGCAAATAGACTAGGCTCTAATTCATTAATTGATTTGGTGGTTTTTGGAAAAGCTGCCTCAGTTCGTGCNGCCCAAGTTGTTAAACCTAACTCTAAACATGAAACTATTCCAGAATCAGAGACACAAAAATCCCTAGACCGATTTGATAAATTAAGAAATGCTAACGGTGATACTCCCACAGCAGTTTTGAGAGATAAAATGCAAAGAACTATGCAAAGTAAATGCGCAGTTTTTAGAACAGATAAGACCTTAAAAGAAGGTCTTCATGATATACAGCAGCCATGGGATGGAATGAAAGATATTCGAGTTCAAGATAAATCTTTAATATTTAATACAGACTTAGTAGAAGCTTTAGAATTCGATAATTTAATCAGACAATCAATGGTTACGGTTTCTTCTGCAGAGAATAGAAAAGAAAGTAGAGGAGCGCATTCAAGGGAAGATTTTAAAGATAGAGATGACCAAGAATGGATGAAACATACGCTAGCTTGGCAAAAATCAGATGGAAAAGTTGAAATTGATTATAGAGATGTTCATGCTTACACATTAAGTACAGATGTTCAGTATTTTCCACCTAAAAAAAGAGTTTATTAACTTATGGTACAATTTGCTTTACCAAAAAATTCAACGATAGAAAAAGGAAAACATTTTCCCTCAGATTCTAAATCAAAAAATTTAAAAACAATCAACGTATATCGATGGAATCCAGAAGATACTAAAAATCCTAGAGTAGATTCTTATGAGTTAGATATGGATCAATGTGGTCCAATGGTTTTGGATGTTTTAATAAAAATTAAGAATGAAATCGATTCTACAGTAACTTTTAGAAGGTCTTGTAGAGAAGGAATTTGTGGAAGTTGTGCCATGAATATTGATGGAGCTAATACTTTGGCATGCACTAAGTCTGCAAAGGAAATAAGTGGTGACATTAATATTTATCCATTACCACACATGCCAGTTATTAAAGATTTAGTTCCTAATTTAAAGCAATTATATAAACAGTATGAATCCATTGAGCCATGGATGCAGTCAGAGACTACTGGAAAAGAAGCTGAAAAATTACAATCTGTTGAAGACAGATCCAAAATAGACGGTTTGTATGAATGCATACTATGTGCTTGTTGCTCAACATCTTGCCCTAGCTATTGGTGGAATGGAGATAAATACTTAGGACCTGCAGTTCTTTTGCAAGCCTATAGGTGGATAATTGATAGTAGAGATGATGAAAGAAAAAAAAGATTAAAAAAAGTAGCAGATGAATTAAAATTATTTAGATGCCATACTATTATGAATTGCACCAATGCATGTCCAAAAGGACTAAACCCAGCAAAAGCCATTGGTTCCATTAAAAAAATGTTAGTTTCTGCATAGTGATAACTATCAAAAATCAATAAATCTTGAGTTTCCTTATTAAATTGACAGTTTAAAAACCAAGCTATACTTTCCTTTTTCTTATGAAAAAAATTCACCATTTTGTTAATGGCAAAGCATTTGAAGGAAATTCTAAAAAAACTTCCGATGTTTATGACCCTTCAATTGGAGAGGTAAGTGCCAAAGTCACTCTAGCTACAAAACAAGATGTAGATAAAGTTGTTGATATTGCTCATAGCGCATTTCACTCCTGGTCTAGCACGCCGGCATTACAAAGAGCTAGAATTTTATTTAAGTTTAAAGAGCTCATTGAAAAAAATTCTGATGAATTAACCAAAATAATAGTTGCAGAGCACGGAAAAGTTTATGACGATGCAAAAGGATCTCTTACCAGGGGTTTAGAGGTTGTTGAATTTGCCTGTGGTATCCCTCACTTATTAAAAGGAGAATTTACAGAAAATGTTGGAAGAGATGTTGATAGCTGGTCTATTCGACAATCACTTGGAGTATGTGCTGGAATAACACCTTTTAATTTTCCTGCGATGGTACCAATGTGGATGTTCCCTATTGCAATTGCATGTGGAAATACATTTGTATTGAAACCATCCGAAAAAGATCCTTCATGTGCACTGATGTTAGCTAAGCTACTGACCGAAGCTGGTTTGCCCGATGGGGTTTTTAACGTTGTCAATGGAGATAAGGAAGCAGTAGACGCATTGCTAGAAAACAAAAAAATTAGTGCAATTAGCTTTGTAGGATCTACGCCAATTGCAAAATATATTTATGAGAATGCTGCCAAAAATGAAAAAAGAGTTCAGGCATTGGGAGGAGCTAAAAATCACTGTGTGGTTATGCCAGATTCTGATTTAGATCAGGCAGTTAACGGATTAATGGGAGCTGCATATGGTTCTGCTGGAGAAAGATGTATGGCTCAATCTGTAGCAGTAGCAGTAGGAGACATTGGAGATAAACTTGTTCAAAAACTATCTGAAAAAGTTAATGCATTAAAAGTAGGTCCTGGGTATGGATTCGAATTCAGAAATGGGACCTCTTGTGACGAAAGAACATTTAGAGAAAGTAAAAAGTTATGTAGATATTGGGGTAGAAGAAGGGGCAAAACTAGTTGTAGATGGAAGAAATTTGAAATTACAAGGTTATGAAAAAGGGTTTTATATAGGGGGCTGTTTATTTGATCATGTGACCGATCAAATGAGAATTTATAAAGAAGAAATTTTTGGACCTGTTCTTTCTGTTGTTAGGGTTAAAGATTTCGAGAGTGCTGTAAAACTAGTTAATAACCATGAGTATGGAAATGGAGTTAGTTTGTTTACAAGAGATGGAGATTCAGCAAGAACATTTGTAAGTAAAATTCAGGTGGGAATGGTAGGTATTAATATACCCATCCCAGTTCCTATGGCATTCCATAGCTTTGGAGGCTGGAAAAGATCTTTATTTGGAGATCATCACATGCATGGCATGGAAGGTGTGCGATTTTATACCAAGTTAAAAACAGTTACATCTCGTTGGCCTTCAGGTATAAGGAGCAACCCAGAATTTACAATGCCAACTATGAAGTAACTATGAGTAGAAAAAAAATATCATTAATCGGTGCAGGACAAATTGGCGGAACATTAGCACATTTAATTGCAACCAAAGAATTGGCAGATATAGTTCTTTTTGATGTGGCAGAAGGAGTTGCAAAGGGAAAAGCATTGGATATTGCTCAATCTCTTGCGGTCGATGGGTCAAGTGTAAATTTAATTGGGACAGATAATTATGAAGACACTAAAAATTCAGATGTAATTATTATTACTGCTGGTGTTCCTAGAAAACCAGGAATGACTCGTGACGATCTTTTAGGCATCAACTTAAAAATTATTAAACAGGTCGCGGAAGGAATAAAAAAAACCTCTCCAGAAGCCTTTGTGATTTGCATCACTAATCCTTTAGACGTTATTGTAATGGCATTACAAAAATATTCAGGTCTCCCAAAAAATAAAGTAATTGGTATGGCTGGAATATTAGACACATCACGATTCAAAAGATTTTTATCTCAAGAGCTAAAAGTTTCAATTAAAGATATTGATTCTTTTGTTTTAGGAGGTCACGGAGATACGATGGTTCCCATGCCTAACAGGACTATGGTTGGTAAAGAAAAATTATCAGATCTAGTTTCTAATGGAAAAATATCTCAGGAGAAGTTAAATGAAATAGTAGATAGAACAAGAAATGGTGGAGCAGAGATTGTAAAGTTTTTAAAAACTGGATCTGCATTTTACGCTCCAGCTGCGGCAGGAGTTCAAATGGCAGAATCTTATTTAAAGAATGAAAAGAAAACCCTTCCTTGTGCTGCATATTTAGATGGAGAATATGGCATCAAAGAATTATATGTTGGAGTTCCCGTAGTGATTGGATCACAAGGTATAGAAAAAGTAATTGAACTAGAGCTTGATGAAGAAGAAAAAAAATATTTTGATATTTCTATTGCAGCCGTTAAAGATCTCTTCGAGGCAGCTAAAAAAATTGATCCTAGCCTGTCATAAATAAAGAATGTTTATTATTGGTAAAAAAAAATTAATTAACACTATTAAAATTGACAGCTTAGAAACCAAGTTGTAGTTTCAGATTTCTTATGAACATTCACGAGCATCAAGCCAAGGACATTCTAAAAAAATTTGGAGCAGAAGTTCCCAATGGAGAGCCCATTTTTTCACTAGACGAAATAGATGAAAAGTTTAAAAAAATAAAAACAGATAAAGTTGTCCTAAAAGCCCAAATCCATGCTGGAGGAAGAGGTAAAGCAGGTGGGGTTAAAATTGTTGATAATCTTGAACAATTAAAGGAAGAGGCTAAAAATTTACTAGGGAAAGTTCTTGTCACTCATCAAACAGGGCCGCAGGGTAGAGAAGTAAAAAGATTGTATATTGAAGAGGCTTCAGATATTTCAAAAGAATTCTACCTTTCTTGTCTTGTAGATCGTGCAAGTTCTAAAATTGCTTTTATTTCAAGCGCTGAGGGAGGAATGGATATAGAAGAAGTTGCTAACAAAACCCCAGAAAAAATTACCACGACTCGTGTTAGTCTTTCTAAAGGATTAACAAAAGAAGACATAACACAAGTATTAAAACCATATCAGCTTCCTTCAGAATCTATCGAGCAAGCCGAGAAACTTATTCAATCTATTTTTAAGGCTTTGCTAAATACAGATGCAAACTTAATTGAAGTAAATCCTTTAATTTTAACAAAAGAAAATCAAGTACTGTGTCTTGATGCAAAAATTAATTTTGATGCAAATGCATTATATCGTCACCCAGACATTTTAGAATTAAGAGATTTTGATGAAGAAGATCCTGCAGAAATAGAAGCAAGTAAATACGATTTGGCATACATCAAATTAGATGGAGAAATTGGTTGTATGGTAAATGGTGCAGGACTTGCCATGGCTACTATGGATATTATCAAGCTTTATGGTTCAGAGCCTGCAAACTTTTTAGATGTAGGAGGAGGGGCGACTAAAGAAAAAGTGTCAGCAGCTTTTAATATTATTTTATCCGATAAAAACGTTAAAGGTATTTTAATTAATATTTTTGGAGGAATAATGAGGTGCGATGTAATCGCCGAAGGTGTTATTGCGGCCGCAAAAGAAACAAACCTTTCTGTACCCTTAGTTGTTAGACTTGCCGGAACTAAATTTGAAGAAGGAAAAAAAATATTAGAACAGTCAGGATTGAAAATTATTCCTGCAAACGACTTGTCAGAGGCTGCTCAAAAAATAGTTGAGGCAATTAAATAAATATGTCTGTTCTAATTAATAAAGATACAAAAGTTATTTGCCAAGGTTTCACAGGTACTCACGGTACGTTCCATTCAGAACAGGCTATTGAATACGGAACTAATCTAGTAGGTGGTGTTACCCCTAATAAGGGTGGACAAACCCATTTAGGAAAACCAGTTTTTAATACAGTAGAAGAGGCAGTTAACCAGACCAAAGCTGATGCAACAATGATTTATGTGCCAGCCAAATTTGCTGCTGCAGCCATCATAGAAGCTATTGAATGTGAGATGCCTTTGATTGCTTGTATTACTGAAGGAATTCCAATCTTAGACATGATTAAAGTTAAGGAAAAACTAAAAGGATCAAAATCAAGATTAATAGGTCCAAATTGTCCAGGAATCATTACTCCTGGAGAATGTAAAATAGGTATTATGCCAGGTCACATACATAAAAAAGGTTCGGTAGGCATTGTTTCTCGATCTGGAACTCTCACATATGAAGCTGTTGCCCAGACGACAGCAATTGGTTTGGGACAATCAACATGTATTGGCATAGGCGGAGATCCAGTAAATGGAACGAATTTTATAGACTGTTTGGAGCTATTTTTAAATGATGAAAAAACAGAATCTATTATCATGATTGGTGAAATAGGTGGAGACGATGAAGAGCAAGCAGCTCAATTTATTAAAGATTCCAAGATTAAAAAGCCAACAGTTGGTTTTATTGCAGGATTAACTGCACCCCCAGGAAGAAGAATGGGTCATGCAGGAGCTATTATTGCCGGCGGAAAAGGTGGAGCACAAGATAAAATAGAAAAAATGAAATCTTGTGGAATTATTGTTACTGATTCACCAGCCGATATTGGAAAAACATTAAAGACTAAATTGCAAGGTTAAGATATATTTAGACTGCAAAATGTCATCTTCTAAAAACAAAATATTCCAAACCACATCTTTCTTATCTGGCATGAATTCGTCTTATATAGATGAGCTATATGAAAAATATGCAAAAGATCCACAATCTATTCAGGAAAGTTGGAGAGATTTTTTTTCTGGTTTGGCAGAAAATAAAGAATTAATTCAAAAAGAAACAGAGGGTGCTTCTTGGTCACCTCAAAAATTAAAAAATAAGCACAATGAAGATTTGGATTCTTATGAAAAACTTTTACCAAAAAATAATGTTTTGGACATGCGGAATGAAATTGTTAAAGAATCCCCAAAAGTTATCAAAAAAGAATCTGCCGAAGATGTAGAAACAGCAACTAAAGACTCGGTAAGAGCAATTATGATGATTAGAGCCTTTAGAATTAGAGGTCATTTGATTGCAGATTTAGATCCTCTTAAATTGTTTGAAAACAAAGATCATCCAGAATTAAACCCAGAAACATATGGATTTACAAAAAAAGATAGAAATAAAAAAATATTTTTAGATAATGTTCTTGGACTTAAATATGCAACGGTAGATGAAATTTTAGAGATCTTAAAAAGAACTTATTGTTCTAAAGTAGGTGTAGAATTTATGCACATGGAAGATCCAGAAGAAAAGAGCTGGGTCCAAGAAAGAATTGAAGGAAAAGAAAAAGAAATTTCTTTTACTACAGAAGGAAAAAAAGCCATGTTAAATCGAGTATTAGAAGCAGAAGGTTTCGAAAAATATTTACACACAAAGTATGTAGGTACAAAAAGATTTGGATTAGATGGATGTGAATCTTTAATACCAGCAATGGAACAGATTATTAAATTAGGTGGTTCACTAGGAGCAAAAGAGGTTAAGATTGGAATGCCCCATAGAGGAAGACTTAATATTTTAACCAACGTAATACAAAAACCTTTAAAAAAAATATTTAAAGAATTTGCAGGAGAGCCAGGACCTGCCGAGGGTGGAGTTTCTGGAGATGTAAAATATCACCTAGGAGCATCTGCAGACAGAGAATTTGATGGTAACTCAGTGCACGTTAGTTTGACTGCTAACCCTTCCCACTTAGAAGCAGTTAATCCTGTTGTATTGGGACAAACTAGAGCTAAGCAATTTTTTCACAAAGACACAAAAAGAGATAAAGTGATTCCAATATTACTTCATGGAGATGCAGCTTTTGCTGGGCAGGGAGTAGTTGCGGAATGTTTTGCCATGTCAGGTGTTCCTGGTCATAATATAGGTGGAACTATACATATTATTGTTAATAATCAGATAGGATTTACCACCACACCTTCTTTTGCGAGATCTTCACCCTACCCGTCTGAGGTAGCAAAGATGGTTCAAGCTCCTATCTTTCACGTAAATGGAGACGATGTAGAAGCAGTTGTTTATGTAACAAAGGTTGCGACCGAGTATAGGCAAAAGTTTAAAAGAGATGTTGTAATAGATATTTTTTGTTACCGAAGGTTTGGTCACAATGAGGGAGATGAGCCTTCATTTACACAGCCTTTAATGTACCAAAAAATTAAAAATCACCCTTCTATTTTGACTGTTTACTCAAAACAACTAGTTGAAGAAGGATTGTTTACCAAAGAAGAAATTGAAAAACAAAAATCTGATTACAAAAAAAAATTAGATAAAGAGTTTGAAGATTCTAAAAAATATATTTCCAATGAACAGGATTGGTTCACTGGAAGTTGGTCTAAATTTTCTACTGAAAAAGGATCAGACAGAAGAGGGACGACAGCAGTAGACAAAAAGATAATTAAAAAAATTGGAACAAAGCTTACTTCACTTCCTAATAATTTTAATGCCCATCCTACTATCAGTAGAATTTTTGAAGCAAAGAAAAAAATGTTTGAAAGTGGAAAAGGTTTTGACTGGAGCACAGCCGAAAGCTTAGCCTTTGCAACATTGGCAGAAGAGGGTTATCCCATAAGATTAGTCGGACAAGATTCTGTGCGAGGCACTTTTAGCCAAAGACATGCCGGGCTTACGGATCAAAAAACAGGTGAAAAATACTTTCCATTAAAAAGCCTAAGTAAAAAGCAAGCCAATGTAGAAATCGTGGATAGTTTACTTTCTGAAATGGGAGTTTTGGGATTCGAATATGGGTATTCATTAGTGGAACCTAATACTTTAGTAGCATGGGAAGCTCAATTTGGAGACTTTGCAAATGGAGCTCAAATTATATTTGATCAATTTATAAGTTCTGGAGAGAAAAAATGGACACGGGCAAGTGGGCTAATTATGTTGTTGCCCCACGGTTATGAAGGTCAAGGCCCAGAACATTCCTCAGCAAGAATTGAAAGATACCTCCAAGCTTGCGCTCAAGAAAATTTACAAGTGGTCAATTGTACAACACCAGCAAATTATTTTCATGTTTTGAGAAGACAAATTCACAGATCATTTAGAAAACCACTGATTGTTTTTACTCCAAAGTCTTTATTAAGACATAAAAAATGCGTTTCAGAAATAGAAGATTTTTCAAACAACAATTCTTTTCATAGGGTATTGCCAGATCATGCAGAGGATCCTAAGTATAAGTTAATTAAACTAGCTCCAGACAAAGAAATAAAGAGAATTGTTATTTGTTCAGGTAAAGTTTATTTTGATCTTTTGGAAAAAAGACAAGAAATTAAAGAAAAAAGAGTGCAACTTGTTAGGATTGAACAAATATATCCTTTTCCTGCAAAAACTTTAGCTAAGCTTATAAAAAGGTTTGTAAATGCAGAGGAATATATTTGGTGTCAGGAAGAGCCACAAAATATGGGGTGTTGGAATACAGTTGAAAGATATATTAATTGGACATTAAATCACATTAAATCAAAAGCAAAAAACATAAAATACATTGGTAGAGGTCCAATGGCCTCAACAGCAACCGGGTATTTAAAAAAACATGTTGCCCAACAACAGGAAATTGTTACAAAAGCGTTAACTATAAATGGCTGATAAAATTACCGTACCCACACTAGGAGAGTCTTTAACCGAAGCAACTGTTGCAAAGTGGTTGAAAAAAGTAGGTGATAGTGTTCAAGAAGACGAGGAAATTGTTTCTTTAGAAACAGACAAAGTAAGCATTGATGTTACAGCTCCAAAATCTGGAATTTTATCAGAAATTATTGCTAACGATGGAGCTACAGTTGAGGTAGGTGCACATCTTGGCTCCATAGATATTTCAGCCTCACCCTCCAAAAAGAAAGAAGAGAAGCAAGATAAACAAGAAACGAAAGTAGTCGAAATTAAAAAAGAAGAAAATATTTCTGAGAAAAAAATAAACAATCAAAATAAAAAGAAAGAATTATCCCCATCTGTAAAACGTATAATTAATGAAAAAAACATTAATGTAGAAAGCGTTGATGGAACAGGAAAAGATGGAAGAATTTTAAAAGGTGATTTGGTAGGTCTTATGGGGTTTAGTCCTGCACCAAACACAAAAAAGATTGAAATCGGAGAAGAGGAAAGAGTTAAGATGACTCGTCTTAGATCGACAATTGCAAAAAGATTGAAGGAAGCCCAGAATAATGCAGCAATTTTAACTACCTTTAATGAAATTGACATGTCCATGATTATTCAAATCAGAAAAGATAACAAAGAAGAGTTTGAAAAAAGATATGGAACCAAACTTGGTTTTATGTCTTTTTTTGTAAAAGCATGCGTTAATGCTTTGCAAACGTATCCTTCGGTAAATGCCGAGGTTCAGGGAGAAGAAATTGTTTATAAAAACTATTATAACATTGGAGTTGCGGTAGGTACAGATAAGGGTCTGGTCGTGCCTGTTTTAGGTAATGCAGATGAACTTTCATTTGCTGAAATTGAAAAAGAAATTATTACCCTTGGTACAAGGGCTAAAAACAATCAATTGTCGATTGAGGAATTGCAAGGCGGAACATTTACTATCACCAATGGAGGCATATATGGATCTATGCTTTCTACTCCAATAATTAATCCTCCCCAATCTGGAGTTTTGGGTATGCACAATATCGTACAAAGGGCGGTAGTAATAAATGGAAAAATTGAAATTAGACCCATTATGTATCTTGCTCTTTCATATGACCATAGAATTATCGATGGTAAAGAGGCGGTATCTTTTTTAGTAAGAGTAAAAGAAATATTAGAAGATCCTAGAAGATTATTTTTAAACTTATAAATTGATATGGAAGAATTTGATGTTGTAGTTATTGGTGGAGGTCCCGGAGGGTATGTTTGCGCTATAAGATCTGCACAACTTGGAAATAAAACAGCTTGTATAGAATCGCGTGGAGCTTTGGGAGGTACCTGTTTGAATGTTGGATGTATTCCTTCAAAGTCATTGTTACATGCTTCCGAAATGTATCACAAAGCTAAAAATGAATTTAAAACTATAGGTATTAATACTGGAGACCTCTCTTTGGACCTTGATACAATGATGGGACATAAGGCAAAATCAGTTGATGGTCTAACCAAGGGAATAGAATTTTTATTTAAAAAAAACAAAGTTACTTACTTAAAAGGACATGGAAGCTTTAAAGATAAAAACACTTTAATTGTCAAAGACGCTTCTGGTTCAACGCAAGAAATTAAAGCAAAGAATATTGTGATTGCCACAGGCTCCTCAGTACTTTCTTTGCCTAATATAGAAATTGATGAAAGTTCAATTGTATCCTCGACAGGTGCCTTGTCTTTAAAGCAAGTTCCCAAAAAACTAATTATTATTGGAGGAGGTTATATTGGTCTAGAAATGGGTTCAGTATGGTTACGATTAGGTTCGGAAGTAGAAGTTATTGAGTACATGGATCACATTGCAGCAGGTATGGATAGAGAAGTCAGCGATAATTTTTTAAAAATTTTAAAAAAACAAGGAATGAAATTTCACTTATCAACTAAAGTATTGGATGTGAAAAAAAATTCAAGTGGAGTGACAGTTTCAGTTGAGCATAACGGAGAAGCATTAGAAATGACAAGTGATGTTGTCTTAATGTCAGTCGGTAGAAAACCGAATACGGATGGTTTAAATTTGGAAGCTGTAGGAATTAAAAAAGATCAAAAAAATAGAATTTTAGTAGAAAAAAATCTTAAAACGAATGTAGATAATGTGTTTGCAATAGGTGACGTTATAGAAGGTCCTATGTTAGCGCATAAAGCTGAAGATGAGGGCATGGCTGTAGCTGAGTTCATTTCAGGAAAATATGGACATGTAAACTATGATGCAATACCCGGAGTTGTCTATACCTCTCCAGAAGTTGCAGCTGTGGGAAAGACAGAAGAGCAATTAAAAGAATCCGGGATAGAATATAATGTTGGAAAATTTCCTTTTATGGCAAATTCTCGAGCAAAAATTAATAATGATGCAGATGGATTTATTAAAATTTTAGCTGATAAAAGCACAGATAAAATTTTGGGTGTTCACATGATAGGGCCAGACGTTGGTACTATGATTGCAGAAGTGGTTTTAGCAATGGAATTTGGAGCAAGTGCAGAAGATATAGCTAGAACATGCCACGCCCACCCAACCCTTTCAGAGGCCGTAAGAGAAGCGGCTCTAGCAGTAGATAAAAGAGCTATACACTTTTAGCTAATTTGTTTTCCGCTTTTTTTCCAGTCAGATAAAAAAGATTCTAAACCTTTGTCTGTTAGTTCGTGACGGTATAGATCCCCAAATATTTTGGGAGGTATCGTTATTACGTCAGCCCCAATTTGCATTACTTGTCGTACGTGGTCTAATGATCGAATAGAAGCTGCTAAAATTTCTGTTTTAAAATTATAATTTTTGTAAATAGTTTTTATGTCCTGGATCAGTTGCACTCCGTTTTCTCCCACATCATCTAACCTTCCAATAAAAGGAGAAATAAAAGTTGCACCTGCTTTTGCTGCAAGTAATGCTTGAGATGGTGAAAAGCAAAGAGTGACATTTACTTTAAATTTTTTACTAGTTAAATATTTGCACGCGATCAATCCATCTAAAGTCAAAGGAATTTTAATAACAATATTCTTTGCAATCTTTTGAAGTATTTTAGCCTCCTCAATCATTTTGTTGGAGTGTGTGGCAGTTACCTCCGCACTAATTGGTCCTTTAACTTCAGAGGCTATAGTCTTTAAAATTTTTTTGAAATTTCCTTCTTGCTTGGCAAGTAAAGAAGGGTTGGTGGTAATACCATCTATGAGGCCACTTTTATTTATAAGCTTTATTTCACTTATATCAGACGAATCTAAAAAAATTTTCATAATACTGTAACTTATTATCTAAAAAGATATAAATCAATTTTTATATGAATATTAACATTTTATTACCAATTAAGTTTGATCAAGCATTTACATACTTATGTGATACTTCATTAAATCTTAAAGAGGGGGATTATGTTTTGGTCCCTTTTCGGAATAAAGAAATTGTAGGGATTGTCTGGGAAAAGAATGTTTCTGCCCCTAAAAAAATAAAGCTTAAAAAAATTATCAAAAAAATTAACTTTCCCAAATTAACTAAAAACAATATTAATTTTATTAATAAGTTTTCCCAGTACAATATTTCTAGCCTAGGAATGACCCTTAAGCTTTTTTTATATGAAAAAGGTTTAGATGCGATATTAAAAAATAAAATTAGTGGTGATTATAATGAATATAAAATTCAAAGATTTAAAAAAAATAATTTAAGTGCTCTACAAACAAAATCATATCAGGAAGTCTCTCAAAATATAAACTTTTCAAGCTATTCAACCACCCTTGTTCATGGTGTTACAGGGTCCGGAAAAACCTTAATTTACTTTGAGATTATTAAGGAAGCGCTTAAGAAAAACAAGCAAGTCTTAGTATTATTGCCAGAAATTGCTCTAACGAAGCAAATAGCTGAGCGGTTTAAGGATTATTTTGAGGCAGAGCCCGCACTTTGGCACTCAAGCATAAGTGAAAAAAAGAAAAAAAATATTTGGAAAGGTGTATCTGAAAATAAAATTAAATTAGTATTGGGAGCCAGATCATCTATTTTTTTACCTTTTCAAAATTTAAAATTAATTGTGATTGATGAAGAGCATGATTCTTCCTACAAGCAGGAAGAAGGAGTTTCATATAATGCTAGAGACATGTCAATCTTAAGAGCTTCGATTGAAAAATTTCCTATCTTGCTTGTTTCAGCCACCCCATCAATTGAAAGTTATTATAACAGTAAAAATAAAAAATATTTCTACGTAAGTTTAACAGAGCGATATAAAAATATTTCATTACCCAATATTGAAATAGTTGATTTAGTAAATGCTCCTGCTGATAAAGGAAAATTTATTTCCAATCAACTTATTCCAAAATTAAAAAAAATTATTAAAGAAAAAAAACAAGTGTTATTTTTTTTAAATAGAAGAGGACATTCTACATATATCATGTGTTATGAGTGTAAAAAAAGATTAGTTTGCCCGAATTGTTCAATAGGACTAGTTTTTCATCAAACTTCTAAAAAAGCGATATG
>JGI20153J14295_10001926_pt1 | contig 15387 bp, 6 predicted proteins | sample COG_03_FD_14295 | JGI IMG/M metagenome (IMG submission 14295) | reverse complement strand
TATTATGCATTAAAAACAGCACACCAATTAAATCCTTATGAAGAAGGTGTCACTCCAGAATTTGTAACAACTCATTTTGAGAACATTCAATTAATGGATGCAGTTCTTCGAGCAAGAGGAGATAAAGCAGCTTTAGGAGGCAGTGAAAAAATTAAACTAAGCAATTTAAGAGCTGAGTTTTCAACCTTTAATACAGGCGGTACACTTATTACAACTCCTGATAATGCAGATCCAAATACAAATGGATATCCAAATGAACTAGGTTTTGATCATATGCAATCTTACTTTATTGGTGTAGAAGGGAATCCTACTTCTAATTTGCGTGCCAATGTGAATTTCAACATTCTTGGTCATGTTGCTGAGAATCCAATTGACGAAATATTTTATGAAAATACAGGACGTTCATTTGAAGTTACTACAGACGATGGAAATGTAACTATTTCAGATCCAAACAGAGTTAAAATATACAATGCAGAATTTGATTGGAATGCTAAAGAATTTAATCTTAGAGGGTTTTACAGAACCGGGCATTACCACTGGGCTTATGAAGGCGATTTATTTAACTTGTACAGAGAAGCAAATTACGGGCCTAATTTAGATTTGTATAACGGTGAAATTTCAGGTATTGAATTTGATGCCAAGGGAACACTAAAAGGTTTAAAAGCCGCTTTTGGTCCTCAACTTTGGTGGGGAGCAAATCCAGCAATATTATTGAAATATGGTAGAAATCTAGGTGGCTGGGATGTTGCTGCTGTTTACCACGAAGATATTGATGATGTAGGTAGGGCTGTTACTTCAATCGCCATACCACTTCCAAAAACACGTAGAGTCTCTTTGGCTGTCGAAAGACAATTTGGAGCTTTTAATTTTGAGATAGGTGGTTTATGGGGAGGACAACCTCTAAACGGTCGTGAATTTCAAATAGCGGAAGGTACTACTGATAATTACATCATTTATACAGACAAAATCAACGAAAATGACAACTGGGGTGCAAAAGCCAAGTTATCCTATGAAAAGGGAGCTTTTAAATGGTATGCACAAGGCGCCAGCATGGGCTTAGTTGCTAATGGTGGATCGGATCAAACACAAACATTTACAGGTTGGAAATTGAAGGATTCTGGAAGTGGAAACCAAAACAACTTCCTTTCTGGTTTTTCATATACGTTTGGGGATTTTCAAATTGCCCCTAACTTTTTATGGCAAAAACCAATTGTGGGTGCCATGCCAAATGATTTAAATGGAGGCACTGGACGTCTGAGAAATATACAAGACGATCCATTTGCGGTAAGAGGAAACAGAGAAACCACTGCTGGAGAACTCTTATTTTCTTACGATCCAACACCAGGAACATGGATGTACGAATGGGACAACGACCGAGCTGAAGACGCAAAGTTCGCTTTCAACCTTGGCTTTGTATTTCGTCACCACCCAACAGCACAAGATGCAGCCGTTGGATTTTTAGCAAATCGTACTGCTTTTGCATTTCCGAATGCAGCACCTGCACAAGATTTATGGGAAGCACATTCACGCATCGTATCTAAAATGACTCCAGAAATTGGATTTATTGCCAACCTATATGCTGGTAATGCACAGGCAAATGGTAGCGATCCTCGACTGATTCAACGTGTTGGAGGAGACATTCGATTGATTTATAATAAATTGAAATTGACCCATACATTTAAAATTAACGATTGGGGACCTTTTGATTACCACCGAGATTTTAACTTGACGTACCCAGTACAATTAATGTTAGATCTATCGACCACCTTAGGAAAACCAGATTGGTTCATCCTTCCAAACACACAAGTAGGTGTCCGTGGAACATGGCGTTCATTAAATGAAAACTCGCCACGTTACTCACCTAATTTTGTGCCAGCTAACACATTCCCACCAGTGCCTCCTATTAGTTCGGTAGGATTTCCTGACGGAAGTGAATGGGAAATTAGAACATACATACATATCAATATTGGAAAATAAAAAACTGTAAAAATGAAAAATATAAAATTTATGTATTCAAAAATTATGCTCCTCACGGGATTACTTTTTGTAATCACCATGAGTTGTGAGAGAGACATTTCTGATCAGGTAGAATTTGCACACTTATCTAAAACAGGTGAGATTTTCACAGATTCACCTATTGGACTTGGGAGTGATTTTTACTTTCCATACACAGGTTCAAAAGCAACCGCTTGGTCAGTAGACGAAGGCGAAGGTTATGAAAGTTTTGCTTCCATGCGATTTGATGTGCCCAATGCAAATGATCCAGCAGGAAATTATGCAGGAGCCATATTTAGAGTTGATGGATCAGGACGTGACCTTACTGAATTTGATGCCTTAACCTTTTGGGCGAAAGCATCTCAAGGCGTTGTGATTGGTGAAGTAGGATTTGGACAAGACTTTGGACTGAATAAATACCAAGTATCTGAAAACAATGTAAGTTTAAGTACCAACTGGCAAAAATTTGTGATTCCAATTCCAGATGCTTCAAAACTTTTTGATGAAAGAGGGATGTTTTGGTATTCGGCAGGAACCCAAAATACAGGTGGAAATGGTTATACGTTTTGGATTGATGAATTAAAGTTTGAAAAACTAGGAACCATCGGACAACCAAGACCCGCCATTTTAAATGGTAATGATGTTGTACAAGATGCCTTTTCAGGAATTGTTTTAGAATTAACAGGCTTAACTCAAACCTTCAATTTGGGTTCTGGATTAAATAAAACAGTGAATGTCGCACCAAGTTATTTTGATTTTACATCTTCGGAACCAAGTTTGGCTTTCATAGATGAATTTGGGAACATCTCTGTTAGTAGTGGTTCAGCTGTGATAACAGCGACTCTAGGAGGCGTAGAAGCAGAAGGCTCCATGACCATAAATGCAGTCGGTGCATTTGATGTAGCACCCACGCCAACAAGAGACCCGAGTGATGTGATTTCTATTTTTAGTGATAGTTATACAAACGTTCCAGTGGACTTTTTCAATGGTTACTGGGAACCTTGGCAAACAACACTGTCTTCTGATTTCGTAGTAGACGGTAACAACATGATCAACTACACTAATTTTAATTTTGTGGGAACTCAATTTGCCAACCCAACTGTGGATATTACAGATTATCCTAATTTACATGTAAATATCTACATTCCAGAAGAACCTGCCAATCTTGATTTTTTAATTACAGTGAGAGATTTTGGGCCTGACCAAGCTGATGGTGGAGGTGATGATACATTCCAACAAATATTCTTTGATGGCGATGATTTTGAAGCAGGTACTTGGAGTACTTTAGAAGCTCAAATAACCTTGCCGACTCGAAATAATATGGGACTTATTATTTATGAAAACATTAATGGTTCTTCATTAAATGAACTGTATGTAGATAATATTTATTTTTATAAAAACTAGAGGATTATAAATTCAAAAAAACAAAACATGAATAAAATAAATAAATATAAGTTAAGGATTCAAACACTCGTGTTGATGTCTTTTCTTTTTGCATCATTTTTCACGATTTCCAGTTGTGATACAGACGAAACCCAAACGGTTGCCACGTTTACAAATTTAACGATGTCTGATGAGTTTGATGTTGAAGGTGCTCCTAATTCTGAAATTTGGAATTACGATACAGGAACAGGTATCGATGGTTGGGGTAATAATGAGTTGCAATATTATACAGACCGTTCAGAAAATGTAACCGTACAAAATGGACTGTTAGTAATTTCTGCGATTGAAGAAAATTATAACGGCTCCTCATTTACATCGGCAAAACTGGTTACCAAAGGAAAATTCTCTCAAGCCTATGGACGTTTTGAAGCACGTATTAAAGTTCCGGGAGGATCAGGTCTTTGGCCTGCATTTTGGCTCTTAGGAGAAAATATCGATGTGGACGGATGGCCTCAATGTGGAGAGATAGATATTATGGAGTACCGCAGACAAGAACCTACAAAGGTAAGTGGCTCTATACACGGACCAGGGTATTCTGGTTTAACAGATCCACAGGGACAAGTGACCAAAAGTTACGACCTCGGAAATGACCGTTATGATGCTGGATTCCATGTGTTTGGAATTGAGTGGAGCCCTGATTACATCAACTATTATATAGACGATGTATTGTACAATCAAATTACACCTTCTGATATTGAAGTCACACCAGCCGATGCTGTTTACATCCTAAACGATGGTGTTGCAGCGACTGCTGATACCGAAGCAATTCCGGGGACTGATATTACTGGGGATTGGGTTTTTAACAAACCCTTCTATATCATTATTAATTTAGCTGTTGGAGGTAATTTCCCAGGAAATCCTGACAGTGGAGAGACGTTTCCACAAAACATGCTAGTAGATTACGTAAGAGTATATAAATAATAAAAACAACTAATATAACAGACGATGAAAAATTTATTTAAAATATTAAAAAAAGTTTCACTACTTATTTTAGCAATCAGTTTTATGGGTTGTGACGATGATGAAGCGGTTTTACCACAACTTACAGCTGGTTTTACACACACGATTAATGCAGATACTGGTACAGTCACCTTTATCAATACCTCAGTAAATGCCTCAACATACGCTTGGGATTTTGGAGATGAAAGTACTTCAACGCTTATTAATCCAGTAAACGTCTATGCAAACGGTACATACTTGGTGGTTTTAAAGTCCTCCAATGTCGCAGGAGCTTATGATATTTTTTCTGATGAGATTACAATTAATATTCCTGAAATCGCAACCTTACCAATTACGTTTGATGGTGTAAATACCAACTATGATGCAACCGTTTTTGATGGTACAAGTTTTGAGATTCTTACAAATCCAGATCTTTCAGGTACAAACGCAGTGGAATCTAATGTAGGAGCAGTTACAAACAGTGGTGCGACTTACGAAGGCTTGTTCTTTGAATTAGGGGCACCCGTAGATTTAACGACTGACAAGTCGATCAAAATGAATTTCTGGGCAAATGCACCAGTAAACGTTTTATTAAAACTTGAAGATGGTTCTGCAGCAAATGTAGAAGCTACAGCCAGTCATACAGGAACTGGTTGGGAAGAAATTATTTTCACTTTTAACTCTGCCGCGAGTTACTCACAACTTACCATGTTTGTAGATGGTGCGGGAACAACCGATGGGACATTCTATTTTGATGATATTACACAAATAGTATCGCCTCCAACACCTTGTACAGCAGAAACAGTTGAATCAATTTCCGCTGCTGATTTGAATATAACATTTATGTCAGATCCAACGGCTAGTGTTGTTAATGATGGTGCTACATTTGAGTGGATAGACAATCCAGATTTTGATAACGCAGTAAATACTTCTTGTAAAGTAGGGAAAATCACAAAATTAGGAAACAACCCTTGGGATAACAATCAAATTGTCTTAGATGCGAAATTGGATTTTAATGCCAATGAAGGTTTAAAAATGAAAGTTTGGTCTTCAAGACCAAACACTGAAGTTAGAATTAAACTTGAAGAAGATGGAACTCCAGCTACTAATGTAGAAAAGTTTTTAACTACATCAGTTACTGATGGATGGGAGGAATTAAGCTTCGCTTTTACTAGTGCTGATAGTGACAAATACAATAAAGTGGTTCTTTTCTTTGATTTGAATGCAAACAACACAGATACTTATTATTTTGATGATTTGACATTATATGGAACAGGAACAGGTCCTGTAGTTTGTGATCCTGAAACAACAGAGTCTTACAGTGCATCCAACTTAAACATGACGTTTCAATCCGATCCAACTGCAGACTTTATCACTGATGGTGCTAGTTTTTCATGGGTAGATAACCCAGACTTTGACAATACTGTAAACAGCTCTTGTAAAGTAGGTAAAGTCGTAAAAGCAAATAACAATGCTTGGGATAACAATCAATATGATTTAGACGCAAAATTAGATTTTAATGCGAATACTGGCTTAAAAATTAAAGTATGGTCTGCAAGACCAAATACCGAAGTTAGATTAAAATTAGAAGAGATTGGAAATGCAGGTAATAATGTTGAGAAATTTTTCACAACTTCAGTAACAAGCGGATGGGAAGAATTGACGTTCCCTTTTACAGCTGCTGATAGTGGTAAATTTAATAAGCTTGTTATTTTCTTTGATTTAAATGCTAATAACACCGATACGTACTACTTTGACGACCTTAAGCTTTATGGTTCTGGCGGCGGTGGTGGCGGCGGTGGCGGTTCATATAATCTTACGCTTCCTATTAATTTTGAGACAACAGGACATGGAGCAAGTTGGACTTGGAATGTTTTTGAAAATGATTCGAACCCACCAGTTGAATTCGTAGCAAATCCAAATGCATCAGGAATAAACACCTCAAGTACAGTGGCTAAAATCACGGCACTTCAAGCTGGACAACCTTATGTTGGTTGTGAAACCGCACATGGCGAAATGGGAATTACGTGGGATCTTTCTGCATCCAATGCGATCATTAAGATTATGGTTTACAAAACCGTAATCAGTGATGTTGGTATTAAACTAGTAAATACTACTAATGGCGCACAAGGAGAAATCAAAGTTCCAAACACTGTAATTAATGCATGGGAAGAATTGACATTTGATTTTACGAGTCGTATTGGAAATGGATTAGATGGCTCTACAAATATTGATCAGATTGTTGTATTCCCTGATTTCAATGCAAGAACATCGGATAATGTAGTGTATTTCGATAACATTACGTTTCAATAATTAATAAATAAGGCTAGGGAAAAATTATCTCTAGCCTTTTTATATTAAAATAGTCAATAGTTCAGCGAGAATTCATACAGGTAAGTTATCCGTAAAAGAAACGCTATAATTTTCGTTTATTAAAATAAATGAATTAAAACACGAATAAAAAGGTTATGATTAAGTTGTTTTTAACAAGCCTTTTTTATTTTTGAAATTAGTATTTAAGTATTAAAAAAAACCAATCAACTCTAAGCAGTTAAAAGATATTAAAGAATTATAAAGCCTCAAAAAATCATAAATGGGGGTTTATTGATAAAAAATTAAATGACAAAGAAAGCTATTTTTTTAGGAAAAAATAAAGACGTGAATCAGGGTAAAGACATCGATGGAACCTTAGTCAACATTGACAACGAAGTCTATTATAAGATTTCGAATAGTGACAAAATGAGACCATTTTTCATGAGCATCGTTAGTGATTCAAATCACTGGATGTTTATTTCTAGTAATGGAAGTCTAACCGCTGGAAGAAAAAACTCTGAATTTGCATTATTTCCGTACTATACAGATGATAAAATCACGGAAGCAGCTGAAATCACAGGAAGTAAATCTATTTTCCAAGTAGTCAAAAATGATGAAGTTCATTTATGGGAACCTTTTTCGGATCGTTTTGCAGGAAAGTACAAAACCACTCGAAATTTATATAAAAACGAGTATGGTAATAAAGTCTTGTTCGAAGAAATCAACCACGATTTAGAACTCACCTTTCAATACCAATGGAATTCTACAAACACCTTTGGATTTATAAAAAAATCGAAGCTTATCAATACTGCAACCTCTACTGTTGAAGTCAATGTATTGGATGGGATTCAAAACATTTTACCTTACGGAGTTGGGAGCGATTTACAAAACGCAAGTAGTAATTTAGTCGATGCCTACAAACGAAGTGAGTTAGAAAAAAGTTCAGGTTTAGGGATTTATGCTTTAAGCGCAATTATTGTAGATAAAGCAGAGCCTAGCGAAGCTCTAAAAGCAAATATTGTTTGGTCTTTAGGTTTAGACACTCCTAAATATTTACTCTCCTCCTTACAACTTGATAGCTTTAGAAAACAATATGAAATTCAAGATGAGACGGATGTCAAAGCTGAAAAAGGCGCTTATTTTGTCAATTCTCAAATTGTATTAGCATCCCAAGAAGACAAAGAGTGGTTGCTTGTTGCAGAGGTGAATAAAAACCATTCCGCCATTGCAAAGTTGGTTAATAAAATTAAAACCAATGATGGTTTATGGGAATTGATAGACCAAAAAATTGAAAAAGGAACCACGCGTTTAATCGCCTTAAATGCGGCTTCTGATGGTTTACAGCTTTCCGCAGATAAATTTAGAGATACACGCCATTTCTCAAACACCTTGTTCAATATTATGAGAGGTGGGATTTTTGATAATAACTATCAAATTGAAAAATGGGATTTTAAAAATTACCTAGCAAAAGCCAATAAAAAAGTAGCAAGAACGACAGAAGAAAATGTTGAAAAACTTCCTGAAAAGTTCACGCTTTCAGTGTTACAAGAACTCGCTCATCAAGTAGATGACACTAACTTTAGACGCCTTTGTTTCGAATACATGCCGTTAAAATTTAGCCGTCGTCATGGAGATCCGAGTCGTCCTTGGAATAAATTTTCAATCAANACCAAAAGTGAGATTGATGGTTCAAAAATATTAGATTACGAAGGAAACTGGCGNGATATTTTCCAAAACTGGGAAGCATTNGCACATTCNTATCCTGCGTTTATTGAAAGTATGATCCATAAATTTTTAAACGCAACAACCTTTGATGGCTACAATCCATACCGTGTNACNAAAGGCGGATTTGATTGGGAAACNATTGANCCAGACGANCCTTGGTCGTACATCGGTTATTGGGGCGATCATCAAGTGATCTATTTACTCAAATTTTTAGAGTTTATTGAAAGCCACCAACCAGGTAAATTAGCAACTCTTTTTGATAAAGATTTATTTGTCTATGCCAATGTTCCTTATAAGATCAAAAGCTACGACGCCTTGCTTGAAAATCCAAAAGATACCATTGAATTTGATGAAGCACTCGATCATAAAATTAGAGAACAACGCGTAGAACTTGGAGCCGATGGTGCCCTACTTCGCGATGAGAATCGTTTTATTGTAAAAGTCAATTTCATTGAAAAAATACTAGCCACCACTTTAGCAAAACTTTCAAACTTTATTCCAGAAGGTGGAATTTGGATGAATACGCAACGTCCTGAATGGAACGATGCCAACAATGCCTTGGTTGGTAGTGGGGTTTCTATGGTCACCTTGTATTATTTACGACGTTTCTTGAAATTCTTTGATACAGTCATAGTTCAATCGGACTTAGAAACCGTCGAAGTTTCTAAAGAACTCGTCACATTCTTTGATGCTATTTCAACGACCTTTAAAGATAACCAGAATTTACTATCCGGGCGTATCAATGATACAGACCGAAAAGTAATTTTAGATGCCTTAGGAAATGCAGGAAGCAACTATAGAACTCAAATTTATAATGCCGCTTTTTCAGGAAGAAAAAGTGAACTATCTGTGAAGGATATAAAAGCATTTATTGAGGTGAGTCTTCAGTATTTAGAGCACTCTATCGAAGTGAATAAACGAGAAGATAATTTATACCATGCATATAATTTAATGACCGTCAACGAAAACAACAGCGTTTCAATTTCGTATTTAGATGAAATGTTAGAAGGTCAGGTTGCCGTTTTAAGTTCAAAATATTTATCAACCAAACAGTCCTTATCTGTTTTGGATGCAATGAAAAACAGCAAGCTTTTCCGTCCAGACCAATACAGTTATTTATTATATCCGAATAAAGAATTAAAAGGATTCATTGGGCGTAACACAATTTCAGCAGCAGCTGTGTCATCGTCTAAATTATTAGGACAACTCGTAAGCGATAAAAATGTTCAAATTATAGAGAAAGATGTCAATGGTGATTACCATTTCAATGGAAATTTTAAAAATGCCAACGATTTAAAAGCGGCTTTAATCGAACTTTCAGGAACTTCTTACGAAGNACTCGCTCATTCAGAAACTCCAAAAATACTACAGATATTTGAAGAAGTATTTAACCATAAAGCCTTTACAGGTCGTTCAGGTACCTTTTATGGCTATGAAGGATTAGGATCCATCTATTGGCACATGGTGTCGAAATTGCAATTAGCAGTTTTGGAAAGCTGTAATTCAGCCATTGAATCGGAAGCTGATGCAGTGGATGTAGGGAATTTATTAGACCACTATTACGAAATAAATGCAGGAATTGGTGTGCACAAATCACCAAAACTCTATGGAGCATTTCCAACCGATGCCTATTCGCATACACCGGCAGGAAAAGGTGCACAACAACCAGGAATGACGGGACAGGTAAAAGAAGATATTTTATCACGTTTTGGCGAACTAGGAGTGGTAGTTTCAGAAGGAACACTAGGATTCAATCCACGTTTACTACGAGGAAATGAGTTTTTGAAAGAAAGTAACATCTTTCATTACATCGCGATTCCTACTAAAAAAGACAGCATTTTGGTTTCAGAAGGTTCACTTTGTTTTACCTACTGTCAAGTGCCTATTATATACACCATAGCAGAAGAAGACAGTTTAACGGTTGACTTCAGCAATGGAACCGCAAAAACGTTTAATAGCTTAAGCTTAGATACAGAAACAAGCGAACACGTATTTAATCGTAATGGTGAAGTCGTTCAACTAAATGTACATATTAAAAAGAGTCGTTTAAAATAAAATTTGTAAGATATTATGAGAGCAACAAAGCATATATTAATTTTAATACTCCTTGTTTTTCTTGTAATATCTTGTAAAAATAAGCAATCAAATACGCAGAACCCGAACCAACAAAATCAAAACGAAGTGACAGCTAAAGACATCTTAGGAAATTCAAAATATTTAGCGATCTCTTACGGAGGATATCGAAAAAAATCTCGAGATTTTCAACCCTCAATTGAAGAGTTAAAAGAAGATATGAAAATTCTTCATGCGATGAATATTAGAATATTGCGCACCTATAATGTGCGTTTGGCGCATACGTCTAATATTTTAAAAGCCATTCGGGAGTTGAAAAATGAAGATGCCAATTTCGAAATGTATATGATGGTTGGTGCTTGGATCGATTGTAAAAATGCTTGGACCGATCAACCCTTGAATCACCATGAAGAGAGTGAGTTCAATGCCTCTGAGATTGATCGTGCAGTCGCTTTGGCACAAGAATTTCCAGATATTGTAAAAGTCATTGCCGTTGGAAATGAAGCCATGGTCAAATGGGCCGCCTCTTATTTTGTGCAACCCGCTGTGATTTTAAAATGGGTAAACCATTTACAAGCTTTAAAGAAAAAAGGAGACCTATCCAAAGACTTATGGATCACCAGTTCCGATAATTTTGCTTCTTGGGGTGGGGGAGATCCTCAATACCATGTGGAAGATCTCACGAAATTAATCGAGGCTGTGGATTATCTATCTGTACATACCTATCCAATGCACGATACACATTACAATCCTATTTTTTGGGGCGTTTTCGGGGACGAAACCGAATTGTCAAGTTTGAAACGCATTGATATTGCCATGAACCGAGCCAAAACTTATGCCGTTTCACAAAGCGATAGTGTGGCAAGTTATATAAAGAGCTTGGGCATTAACAAACCAATCCATATTGGTGAAACAGGTTGGGCAAGTTTTTCTAACGGTTATTACGGGGCTAAAGGCTCTAAAGCAACCGATGAGTACAAGGAGGCTATTTTTTACAACCATATTCGTGAATGGACTAATGAAACTAATATGTCATGCTTCTATTTTGAAGCCTTTGATGAACCATGGAAAGATGCGCATAACTCAGGAGGTTCTGAAAACCATTTTGGTTTATTTACGGTGGATGGTAAAGCAAAATACGTTCTCTGGGATTTGGTAGATCAAGGCGTTTTTGAAGGATTGACACGTGGCGGGAATCCCATCACCAAAACCTATAATGGAAATAAAGAAGCACTATTCCTTGAAGTAGAATTGCCTCCGGTAAAAAAAGAAATCACAAAGAACCATTAATATGAAACGTTTAAAAATACATCATTTTTTAATTTTATTCGCAATGCTCACAGCATGTACATCTAAAGAACCTTTGCAAGTAACCGTTTATGAAACGTCTGCGAATGGTAACAAGTTAACCGAAGTATCAGAATTTAGTACTTCTGAAAACCCTTCGAAAATTCAACTGAGTCCGGAACAAATATTCCAAACCATCACTGGTTTTGGGGGCTCATTTACGGAATCTTCTGCGTACTTACTAAATCGTTTGAGTAAAAAAAATAGAACTAAAATTATCGACGCTTACTTTAGTGAAAAAGGTGCCAACTATTCATTGACCCGTACACATATTAGTTCTTGTGATTTTTCATTAAATAACTATACCTATGCGCCTATAGCGGATGATTTTGAGCTAAAACATTTCAGCATCATAGAAGATATGGACGATTTAATCCCTATGATAAAAGACGCAATGGCCGTCTCTGAAGATGGATTTAAAATCATAGCTTCTCCATGGACCGCACCGCCTTGGATGAAAGATAATAAAGAATATGTTGGTGGTAAATTACTACCAGAATACTACGATACCTTTGCCTTGTTTTTTTCTAAATACATAGATTCTTATAAAGCTGAAGGCATTGATATTTGGGGTTTAACCCCCGTCAATGAGCCTCATGGAAATGGCAATAATTGGGAGAGTATGCATTTCTCTCCAGAAGAGGAAACCGATTTTGTTCAAAACCATTTAGGACCAAAACTGGAAGCGGACGGAAAAGGAGCAATCAATATTTTAGGCTATGATCAAAACAGAGCTGGATTAAAAGAATGGGTCGATGTGATGTTTGAAAATGAAGCAGCTTCCAAGTATTATGCAGGAACCGCCATTCATTGGTATGAAAGTACTTATGATTTTTTCCCTAAAGCATTACAATATGCTCATGACAAAGCACCTAACAAATACTTAATAGAAACCGAAGGCTGTGTAGATTCTGAAATTCCAAAATGGCAAGACGACGCTTGGTATTGGAGCAAAGAATCCACTGATTGGGGATGGGATTGGGCGTCTCCACAAGATAAACATTTACATCCTAAATACGCACCTGTCAACAGATATGCCAGAGATATTATTGGTTGCTTAAATAACTGGGTTGACGGTTGGGTCGATTGGAATATGGTATTGGACAGACAGGGTGGTCCAAACTGGTTTAAAAACTGGTGTGTTGCTCCTGTGATTGTAGATTCCGATAACGATGAAGTCTATTTTACGCCTTTGTATTATACGATGGCACATTTTAGTAAATACATACGACCCGGCGCCAAAGTGATTGGTCTGGATCATTCGGATACCGACCTACAAGTCACCGCTGCACAAAACCCTGATGGAACCATTGCAGTTGTGGTATTCAATGAAGGAACAACATTAAAAACCTTTGAACTTTCTTTAGGAGAATCTTCAACAATAATAGCCATACAACCACAAGCCATACAAACGATTGTATTACCAAACTAACAAACTAACACACAAACTAAAAACCAACACATCATGTCTAACACTCTTAACAAAGTCCCCTTAGGTCAAAAGATTGCCTTTGGCTTAGGAATGCTTGCCAACCAAATGTTTCCAGCAGCACTTGGAATTTTTATGGTCGTTCTCGTACAAAATTTAGGATTTCCAGGTTGGATGTGGGGAATCATATACTTTTTTCCGAGAATATTTGATTCTTTCACAGATCCAATAATGGGGTTTATCTCAGATAACACCAAATCTAAATGGGGGAGACGTAGGCAGTATGTGTTTATTGGTGCGATTGTGATGGGAATTTCCTTTGCAATTATGTGGCAATTATATATAGATAGTGGCGTAGATTATAATTTTGTGTATTTTATGTTTTGGTCCTTTATCTTTTATTTAGGGCTCACTATTTTTAGTGTTCCTTACGTAGCGATGGGCTATGAGATGAGTGATGATTTTCATGAACGTACAAGCATCATGGCGGTTGCACAATGGATCGGCCAGTGGGCATGGGTTATAGCTCCATGGTTTTGGGTGATTATGTATATTAACGGCGATGATGGATGGTTTGAAACTGCAGAAGAAGCGACACGGACTTTAGCTATTTGGGTTGGTGTTATTTTAATGTTTGTGGCGATGGTTCCTGCACTATTTATCAAGAGTAAATCGACTTTAGACGAAGATTATGCCGATTTATCACTTAGTAATATTAAAGGAAGTTTTAAAGAAATCAAGTTAGGATTTCAAGAAGCGTTGAAAATTAAGCCGTTCCGTAAATTATGTATTTCAACTTTTCTAATTTTTAATGCCTTCAATACGGTTGCTACATTTACCTTTTTTGTCATTGTATATCAGTTATTTAATGGAGATGCAGAAGCTGCAAATGCGGGATACTGGCCTTCGTTATTTGGATGTTTAGGGGCGTTGTCCACAACCTTTATCGTCATTCCGATTGTCACTAGGATGTCTCGTAAGCTAGGAAAGAAAAATGCATTTTTATGGTCTCAAGGGATTTCTATAATAGGGTACATACTCCTTTGGTTTTTATTGATTCCAGGAAAACCCTATATGTTTATTTTCGCCCTTCCTTTCTTCTCCTTTGGAATAGGAAGTTTATTTACATTGATGATGTCCATGACTTCAGATGTAATTGATTTAGATGAATTAAATACAGGAAAACGAAGAGAAGGTATTTTTGGCGCTATTTATTGGTGGATGGTCAAATTTGGTTTTGCAATTGCTGGAGCTTTGAGTGGAGTCATTCTATCCGTTATTGGTTTTCAAGAAGGCATTGCCTCTACGGAACAAGAAGGGGCTATCATTGGTTTGCGTGTATTCTTTTCGGGTTTCCCAATATTAGGAACTCTAATCGCTATGTGGATCATGCGTGACTATGATCTTACAGAAGAAAAAGCGGTAAAAATCAGTGCTGAACTAGCAAAACGAAAAGAGAAACCAACCTCTTTTTATCAAACAAATAAGTTAGCATCCTTACTCGCTTCAGGAATACAAATTGATTCGACTTCGGATACTGATTTCACTTCAAAATCGGATGCGGATATTAAAGCCCTGTTTTCAGAAACTTTAAATAAGGGTCTGCACGGCATGTGTTTTAGCCCGTATTTAGAAGGACAAAACATTGGAAATCAGTTATCGGAATCTCAAATCAGTCAACGTATGGATGTCATTGCACCTTACACTCAATGGGTGCGTTCATTCTCCTGTACTGAAGGGAACGAGCATACACCTAAAATTGCCCACGAAAAACATTTAAAAACAATGGTGGGTGCATGGATCGGAAGTGATAAAGCTCAGAACGAAAAAGAGCTCAACACCTTAATCAAACTTGGAAAATCGGGGTTTGTAGATATCGCAGTTGTAGGGAATGAAACCTTGATGCGTGAAGAATTAACAGAAGAAGAATTGATTGCGTATATAAACCGTGTCAAACGCTCCCTACCAGGAATACCTGTGGGTTATGTGGATGCCTATTACCAATTTGTAGAACGCCCTAAGCTGATTGATGCTTGTGACGTTATTTTAGCTAATTGCTATCCGTTTTGGGAAGGCTGTAGTATTAAGCAATCAGCAACGTATTTAAAGCAAATGTATGCCGT
>JGI20153J14295_10001924_pt1 | contig 15392 bp, 10 predicted proteins | sample COG_03_FD_14295 | JGI IMG/M metagenome (IMG submission 14295) | reverse complement strand
AAGATCCAGACTCTTTAATCGATCTCTATGGTTCAGAGCAAAATCTGCAAACCGGTGTAGCGGCTATGACCCTATTGCTCGGTGAGCATAAGGGCAATGACGTCTTCAGCAGTGTTATCCTGGTTTATGGCATCTCGATTCTCAGCATTGAACGGCAGTTGGATAGCCGTCCGGTAATGTTAAAAAATATTGCCGAGGGCATCGATAGCGCGACTCGCCAGGCCGAGCACTTTTCTGTTATTCACGACAATGTGTTTGCCAATATTGCCTCGCTGTATCAACAGACGATCAGCACATTGCGCCAGCGTATTCAGGTCAAGGGCAATCCCATTTATCTACAGCAGCCCGGTGTTGCCGAGCGCATTCGCTGCCTGCTGTTTGCCGCTGTCAGGAGCGCCTTTCTCTGGCGTCAATTAGGCGGCAAGCGATACCACCTGGTGGTCTATCGCAAAGCCTTGATTCGGGCTCTGCAAAACTAGGCCTGGTGGATCCCCGCGCGTCATTTACTGAGGCGCAAATAATCTGAAATCCCACAGTGATTCCGCTATCATACGCGGCTCAATTAATGACCTCATTTGGACTTTTAATGACCAGCATACCTCTCTCTTCTCTGACCGCTGTTTCTCCTATCGATGGCCGCTACAGCAGCAAAACTGAATCACTGCGCAATGTATTTAGTGAATATGGTTTGATTCGCTATCGCGTCATAGTTGAAGTGCGCTGGTTGCAGCATCTTTCACAGCATCCCGCTATTGTCGAAGTGGCGCCGTTTTCCGCTGCCGCCAATGGTCTGTTAGAGCAGCTGGTTAATGATTTCACTCTTGAGCAGGCACTGCGCATTAAAGAGATTGAGCGCACCACTAACCACGATGTTAAAGCCGTGGAATACCTTATTAAAGAGACCATTGCTGACAATACTGAACTCAATGCAGTAAGTGAATTTGTTCACTTCGCCTGCACCTCAGAAGATATCAACAACCTCTCCCACGCGCTGATGCTCAAAGAAGGCCGCGATAATATTGTGCTACCGGCCCTGCAAGAGATTCATCAGAATCTGGCCACTATGGGTCGTGACTATGCCAACGCCGCCATGCTTGCCCGCACCCATGGCCAGACCGCTTCGCCCACCACTGTGGGTAAAGAGATGGCCAATGTGGCCTATCGATTAGAGCGTCAGATTGCACAGATTAAAGCGGTACCCATGCTCGGCAAAATCAACGGTGCAGTGGGCAACTACAATGCTCACCTTTCAGCTTACCCAGAGATTGACTGGCAGGCGGTGGCTCAAGAGTTTATTGAGCAGTTGGGTCTCGACTACAACCCTTACACCACACAGATTGAGCCACATGATTATATAGCTGAGCTATTTGATGGCCTGGCTCGCAGCAATACTATATTGATCGATTATGCGCGGGATATCTGGGGCTATATTTCTCTCGGTTACTTCAAGCAAAAAACCATTGCCGGTGAAGTGGGTTCTTCGACGATGCCGCACAAGGTTAACCCTATCGACTTTGAAAACGCTGAAGGCAATATGGGTATAGCCAATGCGCTCTATGGTCATCTGGCGGCCAAGTTACCGATCTCACGTTGGCAGCGCGATCTGACGGATTCCACGGTACTGCGCAATATGGGTGTTGGCCTCGGCTATTCCATGATTGCCTATGCCTCGTTGACTAAAGGAATGAGTAAGCTACAGCTCAATGAAGTCAAGCTGGCTGCGGATCTGGATAATAGCTGGGAAGTGTTGGCTGAGCCGATCCAGACGGTTATGCGCCGCTATGGTATTGAAGAACCCTATGAAAAGCTCAAAGCACTGACCCGCGGCAACGTGATGGATCAGGCGACCATTCAGACCTTTATTGATACGTTGGATATGCCGGAAGCAGCTAAGACTGCACTCAAGGCCATGACGCCTGCCTCTTATATTGGCAATGCCGCCGACCAAGCAAAGAATATTTAAACCTATGGATTCACTTCAGAGTATTCTCGGCGAGATCAGCACTGCAGACTTTTTGGCCAACTATTGGCAGAAAAAACCACTGTTAATTCGTGGCGCTATTCCCAACTTTGAGCCACCTATTGATGGTGATGAGCTTGCCGGTATGGCGCTAGAAGCTGAGGTTGAGTCTCGCCTGGTGGTTGGCAGTGACTGGCAGCTTGAGCATGGCCCCTTCGATGAAGAGCGCTTTGCTAATCTTCCAGAAAGCCAGTGGACATTGCTGGTTCAGGCCGTTGATCTCTGGGTTCCTGAAGTTGCCGAGCTACTTTGCAAATTCGACTTTCTACCCTCCTGGCGTCTCGATGACATTATGGTTAGTTATGCCGAAGACGGCGGCAGTGTCGGGCCGCACTTTGATTACTACGATGTGTTTTTACTTCAGGGTGCTGGCCAGCGCCGCTGGCAGATTGGTCAGCACTGCGATGAGCACACTGCCTTAGCAGAGAACACCGATCTTAAAATACTGGCTGATTTTGCTCCCACCGATGAGTGGGTATTAGAGCCGGGTGATATGTTATATCTGCCGCCGCAGATTGCTCATCACGGCGTTGCTATTGGTGAATGTACAACTTTCTCTGTGGGCTTTAGATCCCCCGCCGCCACTGAAATGCTTGATGATTTGGCCACAGAATTACTCAGTCGAGGCCCAGCGCCACGCTACCTAATTGATCCACCACTAACACCAGAGTCAGCCCAGGGGCCGATCCCCGAAGCCTATGTGGCGCAGGCGAAGAAGCTGATATTGGAAACCTTGGATGACGATAAACTGTTGGCGGAGTGGTTTGCGATCTTTATGACCACACCCAAGTATCAGATGCTAGTGGATGACACTGGCGAACAGCGAACTGCCGATCTGCGCAATGCAGATGGCAGCATCAGCCATTATGAGAATGGTCTTAAGCAGTAGGCTTTTGCCTACTGGAAGGCTACTGGACGGCTGCTTCTCTGCTACTTCTCTGCTACTTCTCTACTACTTTTCGGCTACTGGCTCACTATTAATAGGCACCGCCGCACCGGAACCATCGCGACGGTAGTCGGCGGCCCCATAAACCATAGTGCTTATATCAACAGTGCTTATATCAACAGTGCTTATATCAACAGCGCCTTTAACAACAGCCCCCGCTTGAATGCTTTGAGTCGCGCCGAGACGGCTGGTTTTATCGTTTAGCTGGTGGCCCATATCGCGCAACAGCTGCAATGTATCCACTGACACCCCTGACTCATAAAACACTCTGTCCGGCAGCCATTGATGATGAATGCGCGGCGCTGCTGTGGCTTCCGCTACATTCATATCAAAGTCGATATGATTCAAGACCATCTGCATGACAATGGTAATAATGGTACTGCCACCGGGGCTTCCTGTGGCCAGTATGGGCGCACCGGTATCGTCGAATACGATGGTCGGTGTCATGGACGACAGAGGTCGCTTGCCCGGTTCAATGGCATTGGCCACGCCACCCACCAGACCATAGCCATTGGGGGAGCCGGGCTTGGCGGAAAAATCATCCATTTCGTTATTCAGCAGAAACCCTGCGCCAGCCACTGAGATGCCACTGCCATAGGAAAAGTTAAGGGTGTAGGTGTTGCTCACCACATTGCCCCACTGATCCCAGGTACTAAAATGGGTGGTCTCAGTGCTTTCACTGCCTGCTGAAGTGCCGTCGAGACCCGGGCGGATATCGGCCGAGCGACTCGATTTTTGCAGATCGATTTGTCCACGCAATTCAGCGGCATATTGCTTGTCAGTTAACTCCGCCACCGGCACCGGAAAGAAATCTGGATCGCCCAAATAGCTGCTGCGATCGGCATAGGCTCGACGCATGGATTCCACCAGACGGTGAATATAGGCCGCACTGTTATGCCCCAGGGCATTCAGGTCATAGCCTTCGAGAATATTGAGCATCTGCAACATATGCACGCCGCCAGAGGATGGCGGTGGCATGGCGCAGACGCTGTTGCCGCGATAGTCGCCACAGACCGGCGCACGCTCGACAACCTTATAGCTGACCAAGTCTTTATGACTGATTAAGCCGCCGCTGCGCTGCATCTCGGCAACCATAAGCGCCGCGGTTTTGCCCTGATAAAACCCACTGCGACCTTCCTTGGCAATGCGCCCAAGCGTGGTGGCAAGATCTTTCTGCGCCAGTGTCTCGCCGTATTCGTAGCCAGAACCATCAGCCTTATAAAAGTAGGCTTTAGAGGCGGCATTTTTGTGTAATGTCTTCTGTCGCGCCTTCAGTGATAAAGACAGATCAAAGGACACCGGAAAACCGTCGCGAGCCAACTCGATTGCTGGTTGCAAGACCTGCTTAAGGCTCATGGTGCCATAGCTATCCAAGGCATGAAGCAGGCCAGCAACGGTACCTGGGACACCTGAAGACTGAATGCTAAAGCGCGCTTTGCTGTTATCCACATCACCCTCAGCATCGAGGAACATATCTTTGGAGGCGGAACCCGGCGCCATCTCACGGTAATCGATGGCGATGGTTTTATTCTCTTCCGCCAAGTGCACCAACATAAAGCCGCCACCNCCAAGATTGCCCGCCCGGGGCAANGTCACGGCCAGAGCAAAGCCTGTTGCCACAGCNGCATCCACGGCATTGCCGCCAGCNGCTAAANTATCNGCNCCCACTTGACTGGCGATCATCTCTTGGGAGACCACCATGCCACGATCACTGACCACTGGGTGAAAGCGTGCGCTGGGATCAATAATGGCTTTTTCGTTGGCTAAGGCAACACTGCTGACCAGCAGGAAAACAACAATATGGGCGGTATGAAACAGACTTTTTATCATGCTAATTGATCTCTAGTTGGGCCGTAGGCAAAACGATGCTGCCATCTTTTCTGATTCGGTTGCAGAAGGCAATGTTTAGTCTCTATATAGTAAAGTTCTTTGCGGGGTATTGACCCTGCGATTAATCGGCAAGAAATTCAGCAGCAGATGGTTTAATGTTACCCCTTGAATTAACAGATTGCCGAAGATGCTCATATAAAGGCTAAATATGCAGGTTAAACCCTCAATCCGCGTTGAACAAACCAGCTGGCAAACCAGTGAAACCGAGATCCGGCGCATTCGAACGTGGGTATTTGTCGAAGAGCAACAGGTTCCCCTTGAACTGGATTTTGATGGCCTCGACCCAGACTGTATTCACTGGCTAGCCTACGACGACGAGAACAGGCCGGTTGGTACGGCTCGTTTGTTACCCGATGGCCACTTTGGCCGTATGGCTGTGCTCAAGCCCAATCGCAAGTGCGGAATCGGCGATGCCATTATGCGGGCGGTGATTAAAACCGCCGCGGTAGAGCAACTGCCTGAATTATTTTTACATGCCCAGCTAACTGCCCTACCGTTTTACAGCGGTCTTGGGTTTGTCAGTTACGGCGAGGAATTTATGGATGCGGATATGCCTCATATAGCTATGAAGCTGGTGTTGATTTAGACGAACTGTCTAGAGAAGCGGCTGGGAGGCCACAACAATACCGTTGTTATCGGCGTAGATATAATGTCCCGGATAAAAGGTGACTCCGCCAAAGGTCACTGGGATCTGCGTCTCACCAATACCCTTCTTTTCGGTTTTCATTGGGTGCGTACCCAGAGCCTGAACACCAATATCTGTAGCCATAATCTCATCCACATCGCGAATACAGCCATAGATAATCAACCCGCTCCAGCCATTGGCTGATGCCTTTTCCGCCAACATATCCCCAAGACAGGCGCGGCGCATACTGCCACCGCCATCGACTACCATCACCCGACCTTGACCTTCAGTGGCCACTAGCTGTTTAACAACGCTATTATCTTCAAAGCATTTAACCGTGACGATCTCGCCACCAAAGCGCTCGCGACCGCCGTAGTTGCTGAACATGGGTTCAACCACCTGAATCAGCTCCGGGTACTGGTCGCAAAGATCGGGAGTGGATTTCATCATTTGAGCCTCTTACCTCGCAGCTTTCGCTTGCTGGCGGTAGGCGTGGAGCAATGGCTCAGTGTAACCACTGGGCTGAGTGTCACCCTTAAACACCAGATCACAGGCCGCCTTAAAGGCAATGCTCTGCTCAAAGTTGGGGCTCATAGCAACATAGTCGGCATCGCCAGCGTTTTGACCGTCAACCACCGCTGCCATGCGCTTTAGCGTCTCCATTATCTGGCCTGAGCTACAGATGCCGTGGTGTAACCAGTTGGCCATATGCTGGCTGGAAATACGCAGCGTCGCGCGATCTTCCATCAGGCCGACATTATTAATATCTAAGACCTTTGAACAACCGACGCCCTGCTCAACCCAGCGCACTACATACCCCAGCAAGCCCTGAGCATTATTGTCCAGTTCAAGCTGAATTTCTGCGCTAGTGAGCTGACGATTGCCAAGCAGTGGAATGGTCAAGATATCGTCAACACTGGCTTGTTTGCGCTGCGACACCTGCTCTTGCACCGCCACTACATCCACATGATGGTAGTGCATCGCATGCAGAGTGGCCGCCGTTGGCGATGGCACCCAGGCAGTATTGGCGCCGGATTGAGGATGGCCAATTTTGATGCGCATCATATCCGCCATATTGTCCGGGATCGCCCACATGCCCTTGCCTATCTGGGCTTTGCCCCTGAGGCCACAGGCCAAACCGATATCGACATTGCGATCTTCGTAAGCGCTGATCCAAGCCATCGCCTTTAAGTCAGCTTTTAGGGCAAAGGGCCCGGCATGCATGCTGGTATGGATTTCATCACCGGTGCGATCCAAAAAGCCGGTATTGATAAACACCACCCGGCCTTTAGCGGCGCGGATGCACTCTTTAAGATTNACCGAGGTGCGACGNTCTTCGTCCATAATGCCNACTTTAATNGTNTGNCGCTCAAGGCCCAGAGCATCTTCAATGGCATCGAACAAATCATTGGTAAACGCCACTTCTTCGGGACCATGCATTTTCGGTTTAACTATATAGCTGCTGCCGGCTGCGGAGTTGCTCAGGCCGCCTGTGCGCTTCAGATCGTGGAGAGAAATCAAACTGGTGATCACGCCATCCATAATCCCTTCTGGAACCTCATTGCCCTGGGCATCGAGAATCGCAGGATTGGTCATCAGGTGGCCAACGTTGCGCACAAACATTAGGCTGCGGCCATTTAAGCAGAGCTTTGAGCCATCTGTTGCCAGATAGTCCCGATCAGGATTCATCGAGCGAACAAAGCTTTTGTCGCCGCGTGTAATGGTCTCTTCGAGAGTGCCTTTATTTAGGCCCAACCAGTTGCTATAGGCGAGAGCCTTGTCTTCCGCATCTACAGCGGCAACGGAATCTTCACAGTCCATAATCGTAGTCAGGGCAGCTTCAAGAACGATATCCTTGACCCCGGCCTTGTCCGTAGAGCCCACTTGGTGTGCGGAATCTACTTGAATTTCAAGATGTAACCTGTTGTTTTTTAGTAATATTGATGCAGGATTTTCGGCAGTTCCCAGATACCCAGCAAGCTGTTCGGGATTGGCTAAGCCTGCCTCCGACCCATTATCCAATGTTACCAGGAGACGCTGATTAACCACCTGATAGCCGGTCGCGGCATGGTGTGAGCCGTTATCTAAAGGCACTGCGGTATCCAGCAGATCGCGCCCATAGTCGATGACCTTCTGGCCGCGAACAGGGTTATAGGCGCCGACTTTCTCAGCACCGCCCTCTTCGGAGATTACGTCGTTGCCATAGAGTGCGTCGTAGAGACTGCCCCAGCGAGCATTTACCGCATTCAGGGCAAATCGGGCATTCATAATNGGTACTACCAGTTGNGGGCCGGCCTGCTGGGCTATTTCTGGGTCGACATTGCGCGGCGTTACGCTAAAGCTGGGGCCCTCGGGAACCAGATAATCGATACTCTGTAAGAAGGCTTTATAGTCGGCGAAGCTAAAATCATCCCGATGCTGGTGATGCCAGGTGTCGATCTGAGCCTGTAGGGTTTCGCGCTTTTCAAGGAGTTCTCGATTTATCGGTGCGAAGTGATTGATAATCTCGGCAAAATCTTGCCAGAACTGATCTGGCTCAATACCGGTTCCGGGACAGATTTGGTGGTTGACCAGATCATAAATAGGTTTTGCAATCTGTAATCCGGACTGCTGGATACGTTCGACCATGGTTCTCTCTCCGCTGTAACAACTTGTTTTCGCAGAGTCTAATCTCAACCCTGGAATAATCCAAATCTATGGATTCTATCTCTGCTATTCAGTAAAGCTATTTAGTAAANCTATTTAGTAAAACTATTNAGTAAAACTATTCAGTAAAGCTATTTAGCAAAGCGATTAAACCAATGAGCCTACCGAGCGATCTCTGAAGAGACATCTTTGATCATCTGGCGCAGCCACTTATGACCGGGATCTCTCTGTAATAGCGGACTCCAGACCATCTTTAGACGCATCCGTGGTATCTCAAAGGGCGGATCAAGAATCACCACCTTGGGGTTATTCGACATGGTGCGCGCCGCGATAGTGGGTATGGTGACAATGAGATCCTCCTGTTCCCCGAGCAACAGCGCCGCTTGATAGTGCCGGGTAAATACGGTGATTTCACGCTTGGCGTCGAGCTTGCCCAGAGCCTCATCTACCCAACCCAGTCGCTGCACATCGTCAGAGCTCATGCCGACGCCGACACCCATACCGGTCTTGCTGACCCACACATGCTTGTGCGACAGATAACTGTCGAGGCTCCAGTTTTTAATTACCGGATTCGAGGCACTCATCACGCAGGAGAAGCTGTCATCCCAGAGATGCACCTGATGAAAGGACTGTGGCAGCGTATCAAAGCGATTGATCACCAGATCCACCTTGCCGCGCTCGACATCGTGAAAGCTCACATCACTGGGGGTCATGATATCCAGGCGAATGTTTGGTGCTTCCTTGCGCAGCCGGGTTAACAGCTGGGGAAGCAGCGTCACTTCGGTGTAGTCACTGGCCATAATGCGGAAGATACGGTCGGAGGCAGCAGCATCAAAGATTGTCTTGGGCAAGACTGCGATCTCAGCCGCAGCCAGCACATTACGTACCAACGGCTGTAGCTCTAGGGCACGATCGGTGGGCGTCATTCCATCGCTGGTGCGAACCAATAGCGGGTCATCGAAGAGATCCCGCAGACGCCTCAGGCTATTCGACATGGCAGGCTGGCTAATACCCAGCTCTTCGGCAGCGCGAGTAACATTGCACTCCCGCAACAGCACATCTAGGTAGACCAATAGGTTTAAATCAACTCGCGCTATATTCATAATAAAAATGCCCGCAATAGAAACTATCAATTAGATTTATACCGGCATCATACCTAAACTCACCGCACTGTCAAACGAACCGACTTCAATTAAGGGTTTTAAATATGTCCAACTTTTCAAATGATCTTGCAGCCGTTGCCAAACTAAAAGAGCAACACGGCGGGAACTGGGGCGCGATCAGCGCTGACTCTGCGGCACGTATGCGCACTCAAAACCGTTTTCAAACCGGTATCGAAATTGCTAAGTACACCGCGGCGATCATGCGTGAAGATATGGCGGCATACGATGCTGACTCATCTCAGTACACTCAGTCTCTTGGTTGCTGGCACGGTTTTATCGGTCAGCAGAAGCTGATTGCGATTAAAAAGCACTTCGGTACCACCAAGCGTAAATACCTTTACCTCTCAGGTTGGATGGTTGCAGCGCTGCGTTCAGAGTTCGGTCCCCTGCCCGACCAGTCAATGCACGAGAAGACCTCGGTTGCCTCATTGATCGCTGAGCTCTACACATTTTTACGTCAGGCTGATGCCCGCGAATTGGGCGGCCTGTTCCGTCAGTTGGACGCTGCTCAGGGCGACGCCAAGCAAGCCATTCAGGATCAAATCGATAACCACGAGACACATGTAGTGCCCATCGTTGCTGATATAGATGCCGGTTTTGGTAATGCTGAAGCGACCTACTTGATGGCCAAGCAGATGATTGAAGCCGGCGCTTGCTGTATCCAGATTGAAAATCAGGTGTCTGATGAGAAGCAATGTGGTCACCAGGATGGCAAGGTTACCGTTCCACACGAAGACTTCCTCGCTAAGATCAATGCGGTTCGCTACGCATTCCTTGAGCTGGGTGTAGATGATGGCGTTATTGTTGCCCGTACCGATTCATTGGGTGCTGGCCTGACTAAGCAGATCGCTGTAACACGTGAGCCTGGGGATCTCGGCGATCAGTACAACTCATTCCTCGATGTTGAAGAAATCAGCCCCGCTGATATGAAGAACGGCGATGTCGTCCTTAATCGCGATGGCAAGCTGGTACGTCCTAAGCGTCTGCCAAGCAACCTGTTCCAGTTTAAGGCTGGCACTGGCGAAGCACGCTGTATTCTCGACAGTATCACTAGCCTGCAAAACGGCGCCGATATGATCTGGATCGAAACTGAGAAGCCTCACGTTGGCCAGATTGGCGCAATGATGGCTGAGATTCGTAAAGAGGTGCCTAACGCCAAGCTGGTTTACAACAACAGCCCATCGTTTAACTGGACCCTCAACTTCCGTCAGCAGATCTTTGATAGCCTGAGCGAATCCGGTGCAGATGTTTCAGCCTACGATCGCGCTGACCTGATGAATGTGAGCTACGACGACACTGATCTTGCTGCTCTTGCAGACGACAAGATCCGTACCTTCCAGGCCGACTCGGCTCGTGAAGCCGGCATCTTCCACCACCTGATTACACTGCCTACCTACCACACTGCGGCTCTGTCTACTGACAATCTGGCCAAAGAGTACTTCGGTGAGCAAGGCATGTTGGGTTATGTTGCTGGTGTTCAGCGCAAGGAAATCCGTCAGGGTATCGCCTGTGTGAAGCATCAAAATATGGCCGGTTCCGATATGGGCGACGACCATAAAGAATACTTTGCCGGTGATGCTGCACTGAAAGCATCAGGTAAAGACAACACCATGAATCAGTTCTAGTACTGGTTTTTGTGTGATCGAGAAGAGCGGCCTCAGGGTTGCTCTTTTTTTTGTTCTTTTTTTAGTCTTTTTTATGCCCGCTTTCTATTACAGGCTTTTTAATGAAAAAGACTTTAATTGCCCTTACTCTGCAAACTCCCGTAGGATGGGATAAATAATAAGACTGCATAAGCAGCTTAAAGCTACCCTGGGGAAGATATGGCCATTTCACGCAACAGTGTTTTAATCGGCGCCACAGTACTATTAATCGGCGGTTTTTGGGCCCTACCCACAGCGCAGAGTCTCTACCGCGCCGTACACCTTTTTGACCAGGATCGCATTGTCGAAAACTTCCGCTCCGCTGATCAGCTCGGGGCAATCAGCACTATGAGCGCCTCCTCAGAACCACGGCCCTACAGCAAAGGCACTGCCATAGAACTGCCGGAGGACTTTTTGTTTGCCGAGCAATCGTTTAATACCGCGAAGTTTTTAGCCGACTCCTGGACCACCGGACTTCTGGTTATTCAGGACGATCAAATCGTTCACGAAAGCTATTCTCTCGGCCACAGTGAATCCACCCGCACTATTTCCTGGTCCATGGCTAAGTCGTTTATCTCCGCTATGGTGGGTATCGCAGTGGATGAAGGCAGCATCGCCAGCATTGAACAAACCGTTGATACCTATGCCCCAGAACTAAAAGGTTCAGGCTATGACGGCGTGCGCATTAAAGATGTACTGCAGATGTCATCGGGGATAGCCTTTAATGAAGACTACGGCGACTTTAACAGCGATATCAATCGCTGGGGCCGCGGCTTTGCGTTAGGCAGCCCCCAGGATGACTTTGCCGCCAGCCTGACGCGTGGGCGCGAACCCGGCACGCTAAACCACTATGTCAGTATCGACACCCATGTTCTGAGTATGGTGCTGAGTCGCGCCACTGGAAAATCAGTCACTGACTATATGCAGGAGAAACTCTATCAGCCTCTGGGTATGGAATACGACGGTTATTGGATCGTCGATGGCGACGGCAAAGAGATGGCTCTTGGTGGTCTCAATCTAACCTTGCGAGATTTTGCCAAGCTCGGGTCACTCTATTTACACGAGGGTTCACTTGATGGAAAGCCGATTGTTCCCGCTGAGTGGGTCGCCCTGTCAACTGCTGCCGACGCCCCGCACATCCAGCCAGAGGAAAATGACTTTGGTTATGGCTACCAGTGGTGGTTGCCGCTCTCAGAGGACGGCGAATATATGGCAATGGGTGTCTATGGCCAGTATATTTATGTCAATCCAGTGAACAACACAGTCATCGTTAAACTCTCCGCCAACCCCCACTACAACGACCTCAGCTATATCCCCAGCAGTGACTACAGTCATCTAGCCTTGTTTCGCAGCATAGCCTCTGAATAAAATAGCCTCTGAATAAAATAGCCTCTGAATAAAACAGCTTCTGGATTAAAAGGCTCTAAATTAAAAGGCTCTGGATTAAAAGCTTTTGGATAAAGCCGTCTTAGGGTTCCTACCTCAAAAGATCTAGGGCGCTTAACACCATGCGGACTCCAAGGGAGCTTGTGAGCACCACAATAGTGAGTCCGATAATATTGCTGACCCATGTATTTGTATGTTTGCCGAGCAGGCTCTTCTGATTCATCACCACCACTAAAAACAGCGCGATAATCGGCAACAAAAGGCCATTGGCCAACTGGGCAAAGAGTATGATTTCTAAAGGCCGCAATTCTAACAACGCAGAGAGTGAGCCGAAGGCGAGAACACTCAGAGCAATAAAGCGAAAGACTGTGCCAGTAGTATCTGACTTCATTCCCAGTATCTCAGACACCGCATAGGCTGTTGCCATAGGCGCAGTAATTGCAGAGCTAAGGCCCGCAGCAAACAACCCTGCCGCCAGTAGGTATTTGGCAGAGTCGCCAAAAACCGGTTCCAGTTGATAGGCCATATCCCCAGCATTTTCGATAACAGCCCCACTACCAAAGAAGCTTGCCGCCGCGGTTGAAAGAATCAGTATAGAAACCAAGCCACCAATACTGATTGAAATAATAGTGTCCGAGCGCGCAGCCTTGAGTGCGTTTTCAGCCCTGAGCCCCTCTACAGCCCTGAGCCCCTCTACAGCCCTGAGCCCCTCTATAGCCCTGGGCCCGTCTACAGCATTGAGCCGGTCTAAAGCTTGCCAGCGTGTGCGGGCAGCAGATGAATGCAGAAATAGGTTATAGGGAACGACAGTGGTACCAATCAGGGTAATCAATGTGGATAAACCGCCCTCAGGTATTACCGGCACTACTGCTCCTTGCAATAGCGCCGACAGGTTCGGCTTTACAACCATAAACGTAGTGATAAACGCGAGGCTCATAAACAGCACTACAACAATCAAAAATCGCTCTATCAGCCTGTAGGATCCCCGTAAAAAGACCGCCCCAGCAATCAGCGCTATTAGTCCTGCATAGACTTTCACGCTGGCATCATCGCCAGTGACCGCGGCAACACCCAAGGCTGCTCCGGTAAGATTGCCCGCTTGATAGGCTGAGTTGCCAACATACAGGGCCGAAATAACCAGTAGAATCAACGGCCATTTCCAAACACTCCCGGCCAAGCTGTCAGCTAGGGTTTCACCGAGGCCTTTTTGCCCAATGACTCCCAGTCTGGCGGCCATTTCTTGAAGGGCAATGGCTGAGAGCATGGCCACAACAAGTCCCCAGGCCAAAGCGTAGCCAAATTGAGCGCCGGCTATGGTGCAGACAGTGACAGTTCCAGGGCCAATAAAGGCTGCTGTGACCAAAATGGCAGGACCGGTATTTTTTAATCGTGAAAGCATATTTCCCCTACTAATAGAAACAGAATTATTGCCTGACCAATAACCGCCCTCTTATAAATAGACGTTTTTTATAGCCAGATACGATTAAAATTCAGGCTAGCCATGACCTACCCAGATTAAGCGCAAATGAGGGGCAGATTAGATAGCGGTAAGTTAACTTATTGAATAGCTGAAGCCTCCCGAGAGCCAACCCCAGAACCAGTAAAGGTCACCTAGCCTTTTTTCGCAGCATAGGCACAACAGAGGCAGATTAATTCTTTAAAATCGGTATAATCGCGACCTGCGTATACCCTCCCACACAACTAGTTTCGAGCGAGCTATCTTGAAAACAGAATTTCTTGGCAAGACCCTCTCAGGCCCCTTTACAGTGCCATCCGGAATCGTCACCACCGCGGTGCCCATAATCCAATACATGTTTGATCATATGCCGCAAATTGGCGTGATCACCACCAAGAGTGTTGGTCCTGTGCCTCGCGAGGGTAACCGTGAACCGGTTTACAGCCAGTATTCCCCGGGTAATTTTGTCAATGCCGTTGGCCTAACCAACCCAGGCGCGCTAGTAGCCGCCGAAGCCATGGCAAAACTGCGTATTCCCGAAGATCGTTTTTTACTGGTGTCTATTTTCGGTGGCAGCCTTGAAGAATTTGTCGAAGTCGCCAAGATCATGGCACCGGTAGCCGATGGCTTAGAGCTCAATCTCTCCTGCCCTCACGCCAAAGGTTATGGCATGGCCATGGGTCAGGATCCTGAGATGGTTCGCGCCATTACCGCGGCGGTAAAAGCCGTGGTTGATATTCCAGTGATCCCCAAGCTGACACCCAACACGCCTAATATTGGTGAGATTGCTCAAGCCGCCGCCGCTGGTGGTGCCGATGGTATCTGCGCGATTAATACTGTTGGGCCAGGTTATACCGCATCTCATGGACACCCAGTGCTGAGTAACGGCGCCGGTGGCATGTCAGGCAAAGGCGTACTGCCCATCGCATTAAAATGCGTCCGCGAAATACGTGAAGTGACCGATTTACCGATTATCGGTTGTGGTGGTGCCAGCAGTGCTGCCGACACCAGAGAATTTATTAATGCCGGCGCGTCAATTGTTGGTATTGGCTCTGCTCTGACAGGCATGACCACAGATGAAATTGGCAGCTACTTTAATCAGCTTGAGTCGGATCTCAGTTTCGACTCGGATAAGGCTGAAGCCCATATTCGTTACGATATAGATATGGATTACTCGCCAGTGGTACTGGTGGAAAATAAGCGCGTCTGCAAGGATATCTGCGTCCTCACCTTTGATCGCAAAGTAAATATACAGGCCGGTGAGTTCGTTTTTCTCTGGGTGCCAGGAGTCGGCGAAAAGCCCTTCTCTGCACTTGCCGATGACCCTTTCCAACTGGCGGTGATCGATGTGGGTATCTTTACCCATGCACTGATGGATCTAGACGTGGGCACTGAAGTCTATGTCCGCGGTCCCCATGGCATTCCCGTGTCGCCCGCTGAAGATGCCAAGATTATGGCCGTCGCTGGCGGAACCGGTTTGGCTGCGGTTTATCAGCTGGCCAGAGACTTTGGCAATGCTGAGGTGTTTACCGGTGCTCGCACCGCTGAGCGTCTCTATTATCTCGAGGAGTGCAAAAAGATCGCCAAGGTTCACGTGGCCACAGATGATGGCAGTGA
>JGI20153J14295_10001910_pt1 | contig 15484 bp, 10 predicted proteins | sample COG_03_FD_14295 | JGI IMG/M metagenome (IMG submission 14295) | reverse complement strand
TTATCATACCAAGCTGGTGAGTATAAAAATCACAACTTTAGAGTAGGTTTTCAAACTGGATTTAGAAACCCATCAACACAAGATTTATTTATAGGTCTTGATGTGGGTAGAGCTAGATTAATTGGATCTTCTCCGGCAAGTTTAGATAACTATGTTAGAGATTATGGAGTGAGTGCAAATGGACAGGCGTTAGGTCTTCCAGCATCTGTTACCTTAGATGGTAATAGCGCTTTTAACAACTCTTATTCAGCTGCTTCAGTTGGAGCTTTTGCTGCCACAGGGAACCCTGCTTTATTAGAAGCTTCAGGAGTTGAAATGGTAAAGCCTGAAGAAGTAAGATCTGTGGAGCTTGGATACAGAGGTAAACTTTCAAGAAACTTTTCTGTAGACATGAGCGTATACAAAAACGAGTATTCAAACTTTATTAACACTCAAGTGGTTTTAACTCCGTATTATGGATCTGTTGGAGATGGAGCTCTGTCAGTTTTAGCTATTGCTAACGGGGATTTTGAAACTTGGAGTGTATACACAAACTCTAGTGCAGAGATTAATTCTTGGGGTGGTGCTATAGGTATAAATACTAAAATTCTTGGTTTTGACGTAAGTGGTAACTACACTAAATCTGTATTAGATTTTGACGAAGAAGCTAATCCTGATTTTGCTACTAACTGGAACACACCAGAGCACAAGTTTAAAGGTCAAATTGGAAAAACTGAACTTTTCAAAAACTTTGGTTTCAATGTAGCTTGGAGATATAATAGTGAATTCTATTGGGAAGCAACTTTCGGTGAAGGAGATGTTCCTGCTGAACATGTGTTTGACGCGCAAGTTAGCTTAACATTACCTAAACTTAATACTGTATTAAAAGCTGGTGCTGCCAATCTTGGTGGTAACGAATACTTTACAGCATTCGGTTCTGGTTTAATAGGTTCTCAATACTACGTTTCATTAACTATAAATAATCTATAAAAAAACAATTTTATAATAAAGCTTTTAACTTTCGTTACAAGCTTTATTATAATTTTATTAATCTAAATAATTAAATTATGAAAATTAAATACTTATTTATGTCTGTATTGTTTTTAGCCATTACGGCGTGTGATACAGATACGGAAGAACCAAATTCATCCGTTTTTGAATTTACACATGTTAACTCAGGTGATGCTGACTTTAGTAGTTATGTAGCTATGGGTGGTTCAATAACAGCTGGTGTAACAGATGGTTCATTATTCATAGCTGGTCAGATGGGCTCATACCCAAATATAATGGCTAGCGTTATGTCTCAAACTGAAACAGGTGGAGCGTTTACTCAACCTTACGTTGATGATAATGTTGGAGGAATTAATGTTGGTGGTAATCAGTTTTGGGGACCAAGATTCTTCTTTGATGGAGCTGGCCCAGCACAAGTCTCTGGAACACCAAGTACAGAAGCTACTAATGTAGTGCCTGGACCATATTCAAACTTAGCCTTTCCATTTGCTTCAGCAATTAGTTACGTTGCTCCCGGAGTAGGTAGCTTAGAAGGTTTAGCTGCAGGACTTGCAAACCCTTGGTTTGTTAGAGCAGCCTCAAATAATAATGCTTCGATGGTAGGGGATGCTCTTACGCAACAACCAACTTTTGTCACTTTTGAGCCTGGGAATGACTTTTTTAATTATGCTTTGACGGGTAGATTTGTTTCACCACTTGAACTAGAAGGCCCAACCGGTATGCTAGCTGGAGTTGTTGGAACATTACAAGCATTAAGTGCATCAGTTCCAAATGGAGTTATAACTAATTTACCAGACCCTACTAACACTGCAACATTTAATACCGTAGATTGGAATCCGATTCCACTAGATGCGGCTACAGCTGGATTACTAAATGCACAGTTAGCAGCTCCTTATAATGGTGGTTTAGCTGCAGCGCAAGCATTTGGTTTAATTTCTGCAGAAGAAGTTGCATTAAGAACACTTAACGCAGTAGAAGGACTAAATGGACTTCTAATTGTTGATTTCGATTTAACAGACTTATCTGCTCTTGGATTACCAAGTTTTAGATTAACAAATGCAAATGATAGAGTTTCTTTATTATCTGCAGCAAATATTGGAGTAGTCCCTGATCCTACTAATCCACTAGGTATTGTAGGAGTTACTATACCTATGCCTGATGCTGCAATCTTAACAGCTACAGAAATTGATGAAATACAAACTAAACTTGCAACTGCCAATGCTGCTATTGCAGCAAGTGTACCAAATGGATGGGCATTATTTGATTTGCACGGTTTGTATAACGAAGTTGTAACAACAGGCTTACAAGTAGATGATTATACCATGACTGGAGATTTAGTTTTTGGAGGTTTCTTTGGATTAGATGGAATACATCCTACATCTAGAGGAAGTGCTGCAATTTCTAAAAGAATGATGGAAGCAATTGATGCTACATGGGGATCAACTCTTTCAGAGTCTGGATTAGAAATTGGAGACTATCCAACAAACTACCCTGCTTCAATGTAGAAAACAGGTCAATTAAATTAAAATATTAAAAAAAACCTGTAGTTATTCTACAGGTTTTTTTTTAAGTACTAACCCTAAATCAATTAATTATGAAATTAAAAAATCTTAAATATTTATTTCTATCAATGACATTGATAGTATTTAATTCCTGTGAGGAGGATCAGGAGGATGCTGGAATGATGGTTCAAGAAATGGTAGAAATCAGATCTGGAAATGCTAATTTTGACAAGTTTGTTTCAATTGGAGCATCTATAACTGCTGGATATACAGATGGAGCTTTGTTTTTTGAAGGACAAAGAAGTTCTTATCCAAATATAATGGCCGGAGTTATGAGTCTTTCTGAGGACAATACTGTGACATCCAACTACACTCAGCCTTACATGAATGATAATATTGGCGGTTTATTACTTGCAGGTAATCAAATTGTCGGCCCAAGATTATTTTTTAACGGCGCTGGACCACAATCACTAGGTGATTTAGGTGCTTCACCAACAACGGAATTAATGAATTCAGTTGCTGGACCTTACAGCAATATGGCTGTTCCTGGAGCTCAAGCAATTCATATGATTGCACCTGGTTATGGAAATTTAGCTGGTGTTGCTACTGGAACTGCAAATCCATACGCAGTTAGAGTAATGTCTAGTCCTGGATCTAGTATAATTCAAGATGTATTAGCTCAATCACCAACATTTGTAAGTGTTTGGTCAGGTGGAAATGACGCATTAGGATACGCGACTAGTGGTGGAACTGGAACTTTAACAAGCTCTGTTGATTTTGAATTTGCATTTGGTTCAACAATGGCAGCTTTAGCTCAGGTTCCTGGTGGAGTTGTGTCCAATATTCCAGATGTAACTGCAATTGCTTATTTAAATACAATCCCTTATAATGCAGTTCCTTTAGATGCTGCAACAGCTGATCTTTTAAATGGTGGATTTGCTGCATATAACGGAGGTTTAGCTGCAGCGCAAGCATTTGGTTTAATTTCAGCTGAAGAAGTTACTAATAGAACTATCACATTTGTTGAAGGCTTAAATGCTGTAACTATGGAAGATGAATATCTTACCAATTTATCTAGTTTGGGATTACCGTCCTGGAGACAAGCAACAATGAATGATAAAATTGTATTACCTGCAATTGGATTAATTGGAACTACGGTGGATGGAAATCCAACTCAAATAAATGGAGTAAGTGTTCCTTTGGCAGACGGAATTGTTTTGTCATATGATGAAATAGCAGAAACACAAGCTAGAACAGTTCAATTCAATGCTACTATTGAAACAATAACTGCACAACAAGGTTGGGCTCTGTACGATGCTTATGGAATATTAAATCAAGCTGTTACACAAGGAGTAGCATTTGATGATTACGTAATGACAACTGATTTAGTGTTTGGAGGGTTCTTTTCTTTAGATGGAGTACATACAACTGCTAGGGGTAGTGCGCTAATTGCTAACGGAATGATGGAAGCAATTGATGCTCATTACGGATCTAATTTATCAGACGCAGCTGTAAAAGCTGGAGATTATCCAACAAATTATTCTCCTAATTTGAGATAAGTCTAAATTATAAAATATAAAAAAACCTGTAGTTCTTCTACAGGTTTTTTTATTTAGTAAAAAATGAAAAAAATTACACATTTTTTAAAAAATTTATTAAAATTTTTTAGATAAAAAATCTATCTTTGCGACTCAAAAGTTATTTATTAAATAAACACCTATATAATGTCTACAATTTCAGGAAAAATTTCACAAATAGTTGGGCCAGTAATCGATGTTGAATTCGAGGCTGGTAAAGGGTTACCTAAAATATATGATTCTTTAGAAATTAAGAAAAGTGATGGAACTTTACTAGTATTAGAGGTTCAGTCTCATATTGGAGAAAATACTGTAAGAACTGTAGCAATGGATTCTTCCGATGGACTTAGTAGAGGAGTTGTAGTTACATCTACAAACTCTCCTATACAAATGCCTATTGGAGATGATGTTTATGGTAGATTATTTAATGTTATAGGAGATGCAATTGACGGCTTAGGAGATTTACCTAAATCTGGAGATAGTGGACTTCCTATTCACAGAGAAGCACCAAGATTCGAAGATCTTTCTACTTCAACTGAAGTATTATTCACTGGAATTAAAGTTATTGACCTTATAGAGCCTTATGCTAAAGGTGGAAAAATTGGATTATTTGGAGGAGCTGGAGTTGGAAAAACTGTACTTATTCAAGAGTTAATTAATAACATCGCCAAAGGACATGGTGGTCTTTCTGTATTTGCAGGAGTAGGCGAAAGAACCAGAGAAGGAAATGACCTTCTTAGAGAAATGCTAGAATCTGGAATTATTAAATACGGTGATGATTTTATGCACTCTATGGAAGAAGGTGGATGGGATTTAAATAAAGTAGATAAAAATATAATGAAAGAATCAAAAGCTACCTTTGTTTTTGGTCAAATGAACGAACCCCCTGGAGCAAGAGCTAGAGTTGCATTATCAGGTCTTACTATAGCTGAATATTTCCGTGATGGAGCTGGAGAAGGTCAAGGTAAGGATGTGTTATTTTTTGTAGATAATATATTTAGATTTACTCAAGCTGGATCTGAGGTATCTGCACTACTAGGAAGAATGCCTTCAGCGGTAGGTTACCAACCAACATTAGCATCTGAGATGGGTGCCATGCAAGAGAGAATTACATCAACTAAGAACGGATCGATTACTTCAGTTCAAGCAGTATATGTACCTGCAGATGATTTAACAGATCCTGCACCAGCAACAACATTTGCTCACTTAGATGCTACGACAGTACTTTCAAGAAAAATTGCTGAGCTTGGTATTTACCCAGCCGTTGATCCTTTAGATTCAACTTCTAGAATTTTGACAGCTGATATTCTTGGGAATGAACATTATGATTGTGCTCAAAGAGTAAAAGAATTATTACAAAGATATAAAGAGCTACAAGACATTATTGCTATTCTTGGAATGGAAGAATTATCAGAAGAAGATAAAATGGCTGTAGGTAGAGCTCGTAGAGTTCAGAGGTTTTTATCTCAACCATTCCATGTAGCTGAACAGTTTACTGGAATTCCTGGAGTATTAGTAGATATAAAAGAAACAATCAAAGGATTTAATATGATTATGGATGGTGAATTAGATCATTTACCTGAAGCTGCTTTCAACTTAAAGGGAAGTATTGAAGAAGCTATTGAGTCTGGAGAGAAAATGTTAGCAGANGCATAAATTATAAATTTTAGTTTAAATGTATTTAGAAATTATATCCCCAGAATTTACTTTATTTAGTGGTGAAGTCACTTCNGTTGCTGTCCCTGGTGTTGATGGTGAGTTTGAAATGTTGAATAACCACGCTTCAATTGTTTCTACATTAAAAAAAGGAACTATTAAAATTTATGGAGACATTACAATAGAAGAAAACCTTAAGGATAAATTTCAAAATGGACCTGAAAAAGGGACTTTTCTGTCTATTAATTCTGGTACTGTAGAGCTAAAAGAAAATAAAATTATAGCTTTAGTAGATTAACTTACCTTTTAAACTTTTTTTATAACATTAGTTACTATTCCCCAAATTACAAACTCATTTTCATTTGTGACTTCTATTGCTTTAAATTCAGAGTTTTCTGGCTGAAGCCAAAGTTTACCCTTTTTAATTAAAAGTCTTTTTACGGTAAACTCCCCATCTATAAAGCATACAGCAATTTTATTGTTTTCTGGCTCGATACTTCTGTCAATTACCAATAAATCGTTATCGTCTAAGCCTGCGCCAATCATAGATTGACCGCTAACCCTTGCAAAGAAAGTAGCTTCCTTATTTTTAACCAATTCATTGTCAAGACTTATTCTATTTTGTTTAAAATCATCAGCTGGAGATGGAAATCCAGCAGCAATCCCTGAATTAATGATTATTGTACCCTCTCCTGAACTAGGTTTTGGTATAAAAAATTGAAGTGGCTTAACTTTTTCTGTCATTATTTTACTTTAATTATATCTTGTAAATTAGTGGTATAGTTGGGAGATAAATGATCTTGTTTCATCTTCCAAGTTTTTTTCAAATCTTGATTAGCTAGCTTTATTTTATTACTAAACCTGTAATTTATCTTATCAATAGCTTTCATAAGTGGTTGATGGTTAGAATTCTCCCAATCAAATATATTTAATTGATAATTATTAGAAGGGACTAACCCCGTAAGTATTATTCCTGCCTTTTTGTATGCAATTCCCTTCTTAAAGATATCTTCAATAGCTTTTATAGCATAATTACTAAGTACAAGAGAAGAGTTTGTTGGATATGGTAAACTAATTACTTTAGTTGCATAATGTTGTTTTAAATCTTCTCTAAAAAAGTTACTTCTAAGTATAACTATAATCATGTGGCAGTGAGAATTTTGACGACGTAGTTTTTCTCCAGAAACAAAAGCAAAAGTAGAGACGCGCTCTTTAATATTATCTAAATCCAATATAGGTTTCTCAAAAGTTCTAGTAGTTGAAATAGATTTTTTAGATTTTTGAATCTCTAAATCAAGTGTAGGTATACCTAATAAATCTCGCTGCAATCTAGATTCTATAACAGATAAATTGGACTTCACCCAACTCTCCGGTAGCTGAGTAAAATCATATGCATTTTTACATCCTTTGATTGCTAGTCTATTACTAAGCTTTTTTCCTATTCCCCAAATATCTTTTATTTTGGTCCATTTTAAAGCATTTATTCTTTTAACTTCAGTATCAATAACATATACTCCATTGGTCTGGTCAGGATATTTTCTTGCAATTTTATTAGCAACTTTAGATAAAGCCTTTGTCGGTGCGATTCCAGCGCAAGTAGGAATTCCTGTCCATTTTAAAATCCTNTTTTTCATTAACATNCCATANTCANTNAAATTATAACCCTCAAAACCTTCTAGNTTTAAAAAAGATTCGTCTATACTATANACCTGTATGTCTGGGGTGAATTGTTTTAATATAGACATCACTCTACTGCTCATATCTCCATACAAAGAATAATTTGAAGAAAAGACCTTTACATTGTGATTAGTTATAAGAGTTCTATATTTAAAAATAGGGGCTCCCATAGGTATTCCTAATTTTTTAGCTTCATCACTTCTAGAAATAATACACCCATCATTATTGGATAAAATTACTATTGGTTTATGCTGAAGATTTGGATTAAAAACACGCTCACAGGAAGCATAAAAATTATTACAATCNACAAGTGCAAACATGAAATAAATATAATGTTTGAAACAAAACATATAGACCAAATAGCTATTTATTATTAACAAAATATAGAATTGGATAAAAAAGCAGTAGTTTTGAAAAAAATTAAAAAACAATGAAAAAATTACTATCTGTAATCTTTATAATTGCGATAAACTCAATAATGAACTCGCAAGAGAAGCAAATAAGCCTTGAAGAAGTAATAATTGTTTCTTCGCCTAGAATTGAACTAGAATTATCTGAAAGTTCAAAAACTGTACAGGTAATTTCAAAAGAAGAGATTATTAATAGTCCAGCGAATAACGTTGCAGAATTACTACAACAGGTTGCAGGAATAGATATAAGAAGAAGAGGAACTTCAGGGATGCAAGCAGACTTATATATTAGAGGAGGTGGNTTTGATCAAACTCTACTTTTAATAGATGGAATTAAAGTAGAAGATCCTCAAACAGGACATCACACGATGAATATGGCATTGCCTATTGAAGTAATAGAAAGAATAGAAATCATAAAAGGGGCTGCTTCTAGAGTCTACGGACAAAATGCTTTCACAGGAGCGATAAATATTATTACTTCTAAAGTAGCGGAAGACATGGTCTCAATAAGTTTAGAAGCTGGATCTTATGACCAGCAAAATGCTTCAGTAACAATTAGCAAGAATACTAAAGACCAATCTGTACTTTTACATTATTCAAATAATAATTCAGAAGGACATAAATACAATACCGATTATAAAAATGAAAATTATTTTTTAAAAAATAGCTTTAAAATAAAAGGACAGTTAATTGATATGATATCTTCTTTTAATGAAAGAAAATTTGGTGCTAACGGATTCTATGCAAGCCCTGAAGCTATTGACCAATACGAAGAAACCCAAGCTAGTTTATTGGGATTTACTACTAAAATAGTTAAGGGAAATTTAATTATAAAGCCTAAACTATACTGGAAAAGGAATCAAGATATGTATGTTTATCTAAGGCATAATCCATCAGTATATAGAAATTTGCACATATCTAATAAAGTTGGTTTCGAGCTTAATGGGTCTTATAAATCAGGACTTGGAAGTACAGGATTTGGTTTAGATGTTTCCTCCATAAAATTGTCTAGTAATAATCTAGGCAACAGAAATAGAACAATGTTGAATTTATTTTTAGAACACCAAATGAAATTTGCAAATGAAAAAATTGATTTAACTCCTGGAGTGGCATTTAGTTATTTTTCAGATGTTTCAACAAACATGAATTACCAAAGTAATTTATTTAGGAATTTCTTTGCTTATCCAGGACTGGATATTGGCTATCAAGTAAATGAAGATATTAAATTATATAGTAATGTTGGTTATACATATAGAGTACCTACTTACACCGATTTATACTATAGTAGTCCAACAACAATTGGAAATAAGAATTTAAATCCTGAAAAAGCATTAACTCAAGAATTTGGAGCTCAATTTGAAAGAAATGGTTTAAATATAAATTTTGTTGTATTCAACCGAGATGCATCTGATATAATTGATTATGTAAAAAATATAGAATCAGCTCCATGGGAAGCATTTAATATAAGAGAGATTAATACAAAAGGTTATGAAATAGGGATGTCTTATGATTTTTATCTAGCTGCATTTTTAAAACATAGTATAAATATTGGATACACCAATATTAAAGATGATTTAAAACAGACTGATTTCGATTTTTCAAGATATGCGTTAAATTCATTAAAAAATCATATCACTTCGTCGTATAGTTTTGAAATCAAAAAAAACCTTAATAGCTCAATAGTTTACAAATATGCTGAAAGAAGTTTTGGGGAGAATTATTCTGTAATGGACCTAAAGTTAAATTATAGTTTAAAAAATTATAAAATATCTGTAACTGCAAATAATTTATTTGATGCAATTTATAGCGAAACGAACTTAGTTGAAATGCCAGGAAGGAATATTTTAGTTGGATTAAATATTAAATTTTAAAAAAGTTCATTTACTTTTTTAAAAATCAGATCACTCTCCCATCCTCTGTACTGTAAATAGCTGATAAACTTTTTTTTACTATTGATACTGATTTCTTCATTTAAATACTTAAACTTTTTTAAAGCTAATTCATCAAATGTTTTATTATAGTCCTCATTATTAATTTGATTCAAAGCATTATTTATAAGAGCTGAAGTTATGTTTCTTTGAAAAAGTTCGTTTTTTAATTTAATCTTACCCCATTTCTTTATCCTAAACTTTCCTCTAATAAAACTAAAAGCAAATCGCTCTTCGTTTAAAAAATCATCTTTAATTAATTCTACCAACACATTATCATGAAGGCTATATGGTATTCTCATTAGCTTCATCTTGTCAGTTACATCTTTATGACATCTATCTTGATATACGCAGTATCTTTGTAATTTTTTTACAATATCCGATTGCTTAAATAATTCACTCATAAATATTATCTATAAATTGTAATTTACGGAAAATATAAAGTTTATTCCAGGAGCAGATATTCCGGAGGAGTACGGTCTATATAACTTATTAGAAATATTTTCTATAGAAGCAGTGAATTGAAAGTTTTTGTTCAGTTCATATAAAGTTCTCAAATTTAAAGTATGCCAAGATGGAGAATATGGATTGCCATTTTTATCTATAGCATATAAGTAAGGTTTGTCTCTTTCAGAATTTGAGAGTTGAGAAAATGAAAGTTTTGAATTATAATTAAAAAATAGATCGACTTTAGTTTTATTTTTTGAATAAATAAGATGGATATTTCCAAAATGTGGAGAAACATGTCGAACAGGGAGATTTGCAGCTCCCTGCATGTCTCTTTGTTCTCCATTTAAATAATTGTATTGAGTCTTAAAATCAAAATTGTCAGATAAATTTATCTTAAGTCCAGTTTCAAAACCATAAAGCCAAGATTTTGAAGTATTTTGAATAGCATAAATATCACTTAACTCTCCATCATAAATAATTTGATTAATTATTGAAGAACCGCTTGGGTCATCAGAGTCAACTGTCATACTAAAAGGACTTCTTACCATACTATTATACAAATGAGTATAATAAACTGCAAAATCAAAATTAATTTTTGAGTTAACACTAATTAAACTTCCAAGTTCAAGGCCAAATGATTTTTCTGGCTTTAAATCTGGGTTTGGAACTACAATTATACCAGGTGCTGAGTCAAATATTTTTCCAATATCATCAATATTAGGAGCCCTGAACGCTGTTGTCACATTAAACTTCCATTGAAAAGTATCATTCTGAATCCAGCTTAATCCTAAAGCTCCAGTTAATGCTCCTGTATTAAGATTAGCATCTGAAAAAGGAAAATTATGGTATGAATTATTTGCTGATAAATCAGCATTAATAATTATATGGCTATACCTTAATCCATAGTGAAAGATTAAATCTTTACTTGATTTGTACTTATAAGTAAGATAACTTGCCAGAGATTCCCATGTCGAGTCATCAGGATATCTTGTTGCTATAGACGAAAATGAGCCATTTGATATATTATTTAAGGATGCCGTAGAATTAACTTTGTTATTTAGATACTCTATTCCATAAGAAAAATAAGATTTTTCATCATAAGATTTTTCAAAATCTAAATTCAGGGAAAAGATGTTTACCTGTTCATTAAATTCTCTTTGATCACTTGAATTTATTTTTCTACTAAACCTACTTTCGTTAAACTTTTGATAAGCAGTGGTTAAGATTAATTTATCATAGATTGGAGATTTAAAGCTCTCTTTTGTTATCCTAGAGTTTATTAATAGCCATTTTTGTGGACCATAATACCACTCTCCATAATGAAGTTCGTTGGAGTCATTATTATATCTTATTAGCCTATCATACCTAGGAATATTAGAAGTTGAAGAATAATGAACGCCTAAGTCATACTCTGTATTATCCGTTTTTAATAGAAATTTTTGCATAAAACTAAACTGAGAATATCCAGTATGCTTTTGAACTCTTGGGTCAGAATTCGAGAAAATAATATCCTGTCCATCTACCTGCTGAACATACTCGGGTCTTAGATAATCTGAGGGCCCGTTAGCTCCCATTTTAAGGTCATCAAAGTCAGAAAAAGAGAAACTAGTAAGGCTAGCAAAATTTTCAAATCCCATATTAAAATCTATGTGAGCAGTTTTTTCTTTATTAGCACTAGAATTTCTAGATATCGAATTTAGTTTAAAGAAAATACTATCTGATTCAGAAAATATAGGTTTTTTTGTTTGAAAGTTCATCGCTCCACCAATAGCATCACTACCATAAATAACTGAGCTTGACCCAAGTACAATTTCTGTATTTTGAATATTAAAGGGGTCTATTGAAATTACATTCTGTATGTTACCACCTCTGAATATAGCGTTGTTTAATCTAACACCATCAACAGACAAAGCTAATCTGTTGGTTGAAAAGCCCCTTATCATAGGGCTACCTCCACCTAATTGACTTTTCTGGATATACACATTACCACTACTACTTAACAAATCAGCACTGGTTTGAGGATTACTTAATACTACATCTTCAGTTGAGATAAATATTACCCTTTGAGATATTTCTTTTAGATTTTGAGAGAATTTGGAAGCTGAAATAACAATTTCATCTAGATTGTTTGAATCAAGTTTTAACAAGATATTTCCATTAATATTACTAAACTCTAATGTTCTATTTAAATACGAAATATGAGATATTGTAATAAAATTAGCATTTTCAAATTGTGAAAGAGAAACAGCGCCATTTATATCAGACATAATTCCTTTTTTCTTTCCATCTTCAAGTTCTTGATATATAAGAGCCCCAGAAATTGGGTCCATTGTTCCCTCATCTAAAACAAATATTTCTTGAGAAGTAACTAATAAAGAAAATGTAAATATTATTAAATTGATTACTATTTTCATTAATCTGCAAAAATTTGATTTAATACTTTTAAAGACTTTGGGTCTTTAAATCCATCGACATGCAATTTATAATAAATTAAAATATTTTTTAATATATCTTTCTTCTTTATCTTATCTATAAACGGCAACTTGTTACTATCAAATTTTATGCCTAAAATTGTTTTAAATAAAACTAGGCTATCTCCATAGATTACATACTTACTATTTTTTGAATTTTCAAAAAGGCCCTCTTCCAAGTTAAAATAACCATAATGCATATTAGTACAGTCTGGGTAAAAGCCCAAATAGTTAGTTATTTTCATTAAAAAGATTAGGTAAAAAGTAGAACTATCTTCAGACTGATCATACCAAATAAGAGAATTTTCAATAAAATCAAACAACTCAACATCTTCAATTTCATTATGTATAATTGTAGATAATATTTCAGATAAAAACATAACTACAGAACTCTTGTAAATATTAGTATGAAGGGATTTGAAACTGTATTTAATTTTTAAATCTTTAATATATTGAATTGATCTGTTTGGATTAAAATTAGTTTCTAAATCAAGAATATTTAAAAGTTGAAAGAAGGCAAATTTGTTTTTACTTTTCTTTGAGACTGAAATATTTTTAACCATATAAGATACTACCCCTAAATCTCTTGTAAGACATTTAATAATTAGGTCATTATCCTGATAACGAACTTTGGACAGTACTATAGCGGAACTTGATACTAACATTATCTAATTATCATAATTTTTAAAATTTTTGTTTCATAACTTTCAAGGTCTGAAAGCATAACAATATAAACACCCGAAGAAACAGAATTATTAGCTAAATTTTTTCCATTCCAATAAGCAACACCACCATCAATTTCTAAATTAAACCCATTATATCTATTATTTACATTTGAATTTGCTTCAGCAACAAGATTCCCTGAAATATCTGTGATTTTTATATTAATATCATCTGTAATTCCTGAAATTTTGATCTTGTCAATATTCATGTTAAAAGATGGGCGGACCGGATTAGGATAAACATAAGATTCGTCCAGTGTAGAACTTGTAGTTGATCCCCCTGAATCAAATGANACTAATCCTTTATCTGTGGCAATAAACACAAGACCATTAGCAACATCTAATGCTATATCATTAATATTATTTGATGGTAATGGAGANTTATTCTTTGTAAAATGATAAATAGTTTGTTGACCATTTTGAGAAAAGTAAAAGAGTCCAGAACCAATAGTTCCTACCCATTTATTATTAGATCCATCTACTTTTATGTCAGAAATGAATTGTTGCTCTAAGAGTTCTTTATATATNCCATCTTCTTCAATAACTATTTGTTGTGTAGACACATTAGTATCAAAGAAATTAGAAGTATTGTATAATACTCTTAAACCTTTGATTGTTCCTATCCACAAGTGGTTGTTGTTATCCATAGCTAAACTTTTCACATATGGAGAAGGTAAATTTCCGATATCGTTATCATTTATTCTTTTTAACANTGGATTNCCNNCATTTTCATTAAACCCTATTAATCCAGANTTTAAACCTCCAATCCATTTTGTTCCNTTTGAACCTATAACAATATCACTAAACCCTAGTTCATCATTATAACCGTCAGGAATAATTTGAGTGAAGTCATAACTAGACCATTGATTAGTNTCTAAGTTATAAGACTTTAAAGGNCTATCCACTCTTGAATTCATTATCCATAAAAGCCCAGAGTCATCAAAATTACTTCCAGAGATTCTTACACTATTATAGTTNGCATCTGCTGATATTAAAGATTCTAAATCACTATTTGACTGNTCNTGTAAGACTAAAGATTCTTCAGAAATTTCTAATAAGCCTCCATGGTATGAGCTTATAAATATGTTATTTAAATTAAATGGATTAAGAGAAATANTATTTAAATTAACTGCATTTTCAGGGATACTATCATAATTTATATTGTGCCAATCTTCATTAGCTAAATGACTAATCCCATTTCTTCTNAATGGATATGGATTATATGTTGATGTATAATCTCCAAAAGTAGCCCAAACATTTCCGTANAAGGAGCTAATTGAAAAAACATTATTGTAAAGAGGTCCAACTGGTAATATTGAATAGTTTTGTTGAATATTATTTGTATTAATTTTTAATAAACCTTCAGAAGAAGTAGCTACATATATATAATTATTATATAATATAGAACTATTAAATGTGGTGTTAAAATTACTACCAATAATTGAACTACTTATTAAATTGAAATTAGTATCGTAGATGAAAATTTTGTCTTCAGAAGTAATTATTATTTCACCTTCATTTATTGTAATTTCTTTAATCGGTTGAGGTAGTGAAATTACTAACGTAGATGTGCTGTTTTGGGATAAAAAAACATTGTTTTCATTGGAGAAAATAAAACTATCATTCAGATTTAAAATAAAATTGAAATCTCCTGGATATATAAGCTCCCAATTTTGATAATTAATAATGTCGGAATCAAGACTAACTCTTTTTATACCACCAAAATCTGGTAATACAGCGTATAAAAAATTGTCATTAATTATCGTCTGATTTACTTGTTGTTGGGTTCCACCGTCTCCAATAAATAAACTATCTCCAAATTCTAATGTATTTAAATCATATAAAGAAATTCCATAATCAGTTGCTATATAAATAATATTATCAACCTCCGTTAGTTCATTTATCTTTTTCTTGTTTGGTGGAATTGTTGTCTTTTCGATTATATCATATATAGTTAAAATATTATCATTATTAAAATCTACAATTTGAATTAAACCGTTTTCAAATCCAATTATTAATTTATTAAAATTTGGACTATAATAAATATTTGAAATAAAATCCCCTGATAATCCATCAATTGTTGTAATAACATTTAGTTGAT
>JGI20153J14295_10001908_pt1 | contig 15497 bp, 15 predicted proteins | sample COG_03_FD_14295 | JGI IMG/M metagenome (IMG submission 14295) | reverse complement strand
TGGTTTTAAGGATTTAGAAGTGCCTGCTGCAGAGCATAAGCTTGTTTCTGCAGGTGCTTGGTATGATTTGGTCCGATTCTAAGCAGTTGCTTTTGCAATGGTGGCAGTGCTTCGAGGGTCGGGTCGGCAAATTTGTACACCACGGATTCTCTGGTGAGTTTAATCGGTTCGACAATGATCGGTGCTGCCAAAATCACATCGATAGCTTGAAGAATAATGCCATCCATCTGTCGTGGGTTGTAACCCATCTCTGAAAACGCCGCTTCTAATAATGGTCGTGAGAAGTGAAACATTTTTGCTATCGAGGCCATATCTGTATTGGCAATGGCATTGATGGTGCGGTTATAGCGCTCGTAATTGCCAGCATTTAACCAGATGCTGCCATCGCTTTTATGGGTGGCAAATGTTCCCTCTGGTGGGGTCAGCGGAAATACTTTGGATAGCATCACGCCATTGGAGAGACCGTCGAGATAACTGGCGGTGCGCCTGATTAGGTCGTCAGCTTTTACCCAGTTTGAAAATTCTTTTTTGCCGTTAATAAGCAACAGGCGCTCGCGAACAAAGTCATCGCTGTTATCCAGGCCGGGAAGCTGTGGTGGCTTGGATACCGATATTGGTTGTGGTTGCGGCTCTGGTTCTAATTCTGGCTCTATTTCTGGGGCGCTGGGAATAACGGCTTCTGGAACCACTGGGGTCTGTATCACCGGCTCGACTTTCTGCTCTGGCGTGGCGATCAGTTCGAGGTCTTCACTGGGCGTTGACTGTGACTGGTAGATAACACCAACGACTATAGCGACGGCTACCAATGTGCCAATCATAAGGGCGGGGTTTGAACCAGAGGGTTTACGGGGTCGATTCATAGTTGCTTCTCGTCAGTTTTAGCCAGTGGCGTTATTGTTACATTATTTATTGTGGCACTTCGTAATTCTAGGTGATGGCCATCCTTACCTTTGGATTGTTCCAGTTTTACAATCAGGTAATCCCAATCAGTTGCCAGCCATACGTTGACGGTTTTATCACCGTCTTTTATAACTCTTTCTACTTTTACTGTATTTAAGGGGCCGATGGCGGTCTGTAAAATTTGTTCAGAAACGACCTTATAGTCGTATTGTTTCAGTTTGCCGCGGGAAATAACAGGGTAGGAAAAAATTTGCTTGCCGGAGTTTAGATCGCGGCGCAGTTGCAGCCTGTGGGTGATCATATCCAGATAGCCAACTTCTAGGGCCAATTCGCTGTTGGTCTTGCCATCTTTTTTATACTCTACTTTACTGTTTTCCCAGTCGTAGCTATGAACTTCTGAACGGTCTCTTCCAAACACTGAACGGTCATAGCTATATTGGTATGGGTAGAGTTGCTGGTCTGCAGAGACTCTAAAAGTACTCTGTTCATTGACCTGACCAATAAAGTTTTTTGCGGCCAGGCTTTCACGGTAAATACCCGGTTTGATTTCTTCGAGTTTTTGCACGGCGTTAATATTTAGACCGCTAAACTGGGCAGTGTAGCTTGCCCTATAGAGACTGATCGGTGCTTCGCTATGGGTATTTTCTTGGGCTTGCTCTTGAGTGTGAGGGTGGCTATGGCTGTGGCTAAACGCCGGGCTGGCGATTATTAATAGCAGCAGTGAAAGCAATTTTTTGCAACCCGAAGTATAAGTGGTAGTTTCTGTAAGCATGCGGGACAGTATCACTCTTTTAATCTCGGTATTTAACTGGTCTGGTTAGAGTAGCAAAATAGCAGATAGTTCGTGGCAATTAGTTATTAATAGATAGTTCGACATTATTTTTTCTCGCGTATCTCGAGACTGACCCCTTCCGCTGGCAGTAATTCATTATCAAAAATTATATTGCCATCTCGCAGTTCTAACAGTCCCTGACAAAACCACTCGGCAGCCAGAGGATAAATCTGATGCTCAAAGGCTAAGATTCGGCTTGCCAGCAAGTCTGCTGTGTCCTTTTTTAAGACCGGCACCCGGGCTTGAACAATGGTTGGGCCGCCGTCGAGTTCCGGGGTAACAAAGTGCACAGTGGCTCCGGCTTCACTGTCGCCGGCATCTATGGCACGTTGATGAGTGTGCAGTCCGGGGTATTTGGGCAGTAGTGATGGATGGATATTCATCAGCTTGCCAAGGAAGCGGTTGACAAAATGCGGGGTGAGAATGCGCATAAAGCCGGCCAGAATAATCAGGTCTGGCGAGAAACTTTCGATCACATCGCCGAGGGCTTGATCAAACTCCCCTCGTGAATCAAAGCTATTGTGGTCGAGGATAATATTTGGGATACCGACGTTAGCGGCTCGTTCGAGACCTTTAACGCCGGCTTTATTGCTGATCACGGCTACAACATCGGCGTTTAACGAACCATCGGCGCAGGCGTCAATAAATGACTGCAGGTTAGAACCGCCGCCAGATATAAGTACTACAATTCGTCGCTTGCCTGTCGAGCCACCAGTCATTAGTTTAGCCCGACCAGTTGCACCTGCTCTTCGCCTGCATTCAGCTCAGAGATGCTACCCAGTTCAAAGGCAGTCTCACCGCTAGCAGTCAGCATATCTAACGCTTCCTGAGCGCGGTCAGCTGGCACACAGATAACCATGCCAACACCGCAGTTAAGGGTGCGATGCATTTCGTGCTCGTCGATATTGCCGCCTTTTTGCAGCCAGTCAAAGACCACTGGACGCTTCCAGGCCTGAGTGTCGATAACCGCTTTGGCGTTGTCTGGCAGTACACGAGGAATATTTTCCAGAAGTCCGCCGCCGGTAATATGTGCCAGTGCATTGACCTGAGATTTTGCAATCAGCTCAAGCAGTGGTTTAACGTAAATTCGTGTCGGTTCCATCAGTAGGTCGATCAGCGGTACACCATCGAGCTGTTCAACAGCGGGATCTGTGCCGGTGACTTCGAGTACTTTGCGAATCAGTGAGTAGCCGTTGGAGTGCGGGCCGCTAGAGGAGAGGCCAATCAGCTTGTCGCCAACAGCAACTTTGGTGCCGTCGATCAATTCAGATTTTTCGGCAATGCCAACACAGAATCCGGCTAGATCGTAGTCTTCGCCTTCGTACATACCGGGCATCTCTGCGGTCTCGCCGCCGATTAGGGAACATCCGGAGAGTTCACAGCCATCGGCAATGCCGTTGACGACGGCAGCAGCAGTATCTATCTCGAGCTTGCCGGTGGCATAGTAGTCGAGGAAGAACAGTGGCTCGGCGCCACAGACAATCAGGTCGTTGACGCACATGGCAACCAGGTCGATGCCTACTGTGTCATGTTTGCCGTGATCCAGTGCCAGGCGCAGTTTAGTGCCTACACCGTCGGTTCCGGAAACCAGTACTGGCTGAGTGTAGCCAGTCGGTAATTCGAAGAGTGCGCCAAATCCGCCGAGGCCGCCTGCCATTACTTCTGGTCGGCGTGTGCGTTTTGCGGCACCTTTAATTTTTTCGATAAGTGCATTGCCCGCATCGATATCGACGCCTGCATCTTTATAGCTAAGTGATTTATTTTCTGTCATGGCTAATGGCTTCCGTTGGTGACCGGGTATTTTAGATGCAGTGGGCCTACTTTTCATCAAGCACTGATATAATGTTGCAAATTTTTTGGAGAAAAACCGTTGAAACGGACATTAATTTTGGTTTTTGCCCTATTTTGCACCTTGGTCGTGGCTAAAGTGGCCGCTGAAGAAGTTTCTGGACTTTACAGCGGGCAAATTTCTGTTGCCGATCAAACAGAGAAATCGCGCAAATCTGGTGTGCGTGATGCTCTTGCTCAGGTGTTGATTAAATTAACCGGTAATAGCAATATTATGCAAGTGCCGGGTATTCAGGAAGCGGTCAGCAATACCGACAATTACGTTGCTGGGGTAGGCTATAAGAGTTTGCCTGCCGAGCCGGGTGAGCTGCCAAAAACCGAACTGCAGGTGAGTTTTTCCCGTCAGGCAATTGACCATTTAATTCGCTGGGCGCAGCTGCCAATCCTGCCCTCTGATCGACCCAAGTTGCTAATCTGGATTGTCCGCGATGACCCCGAGAGCGGTCGTCAATTTGTCAGCGCCGAGAGCCTGGCGGATTTTATCAAACAGTTTGATAGCCATATGGACCAGCGCGGTATGCCTTATCGCCTGCCGGACTTCGATCTTGAAGACCAGTTGGCGCTGTCGGTAAACCAGGCCTGGGGGTTGCAGGAAACGGCGATTGAGCTTGCATCCCAGCGCTATGCGAGTGATGGCTGGGCGCTGTTGCGCTTCTTTACAACGGCAACCGGTGAGGCGCGTGGTGCTTGGATGTATCAGGTTGCAGATGGGCGTGGCTTCAATGATGTGCGCGGCGAAAACACTGAGTTATTTGTCTCGTTAGCAGTCAATGATTTGGTTGATAGCCTCTCCGCGCAGTTCACGTATATACCTCAGACTGATACCAGCGAGTTGGTTGTGCAGATCAATCAGGTTGATTCCTACGCCGACTATCAGGCGGTGATCTCGCAACTCAAGAAGCTTGAGCTAGTGCAGTCTTTAAATGTAGTTGCGGTTAAGGGTGGAAGGCTTTTCTTAACCCTGAATATTGAGGGCGGTGTTGATCTGCTCGAGTCAGCGTTGGTACGTAGCGGCCGTCTGGAAAACCAGACATCGCAGGCGTCGCGTTTCAGCGGAAATTTAGAATTTGATTGGATCGTTAAGTGAGCAATTTTCAGCAGTTGAGTTTAGGTATTAAGTTAGATAATCAGGCTACCTTCGATAATTTTTATGCCCCCAACGGTACGCCACAGCATCTGGCAAAGATGTTGTTGCAGGATGAGGGCAAGCAGTACGCTTATCTCTGCGGTTCTCCCGGAACTGGTTTGTCGCATCTGTTACAGGCGCTGTGCAAAATTCATTCCCTGCGTCCGAGCAGTGGTGCGGCACTTTATATGCCGTTAAAGGAGTTGCGCGATTACCCTGCCGACCAAGTTTTACAGGGTTTAGAGTCCGCCGACATTGTCTGTCTTGATGATCTTGAGGAAGTGGCTGGCCGTGAGGAGTGGCAGCAACCGCTGTTTAATTTCTTTAACCGCTGCAATGAGTCAGGTACCCGTTTAATTATTGCCGCCCACACCTTGCCAGATTTTCTGGACGTGCTCTTAGAGGATTTACTGTCGCGCTTAAAGTCGGGTATCTCTCTGCAATTAATCGATTACAAGGATGCTGATTTGCGTCGTTTACTTCAGCATCGCGCCAGCGGTTTGGGTCTCTATCTGTCGGATGAGGTAGCGCTGTTTCTATTGCATAGATTGCCGCGCAATACCCATGTGTTGATGGAATCGCTGGATAAGCTGGATGCGGTTTCTCTGCGTGAACAGCGCCGTCTGACGCTGCCGTTTGTTAAAGGTGTCTTGGGGCTTTAGTTTTAAGTCTAATCCGGACAGTCGTTTGGTTTGTCATCCCGACAGATCGTAGCGACGAGGGATCTCGCTCTTCCTAATTCGGGCAGTCGTCGCAATACAGATAAAGCCCATTCGGATCGGTCAGTGTATTGAAAATCTCCAGCGGCTCAAGCACCTTAATAACCGCTCTTTGTAGACTTTTCGGCAACCAGCTGTCGAGTCCCACCGCGGTGACAGCAGCACTGATATTGCCATTAATCTCCATCATCGCCTGTTCCAGAAAACTCAGCTTTTTACGGCGATAGTCAACTTTATAGTCGCTGATGCCGGCCAGTGTTGCCGCGCTTTTAATTGCGTCATTTAGATCGCCCAGTTCATCGACCAGACCCAGCTGCAAAGCTTTCTCACCAGTCCAAACCCGACCCTGAGCAATTTTATGAATATCGCTGGGTGTTGAGTTGCGCGAGTTGGCGACCAGTGACAGGAAGCGTGTGTAAACATGTTCCACGCCGGATTGAATAATCATCGCGGCCTGAGGTGTCATCGGTTGATCTAGTTGCAACATCCCTGAGATAGAGGATGTGCCAACTCCGTCCGAGTGAATTCCCAGTGCCTGAAGAGAATCTTCAAAAGTAGGGATAACTCCAAACACGCCAATTGACCCGGTGATGCTGGTCGACATAGCCATCACTAGGTCTGATTCGGTGGCAATCCAGTAGCCGCCTGAAGCCGCATAACTGCCCATAGAGACAACCACAGGAATATTGTTTTTGCGGGTTTCGGCAATGGCATCGCGGATAACGTCCGAAGCAAAGGCACTGCCTCCGGGGCTGTCTATTCGCAACACTATAGCTTTAACTTTTTCGTCATCCTGTATCTCTTTAAAGATACTGGCAATGGTATCGCCGCCGACAGTGCCCTCGGGCTGATTGCCGTCAATAATGTTACCGCTGGCGACAACCAATGCTACTTTAGGCTTGGTTTTGTCGACCGCATTCAGCTTGCCCAATTTAATATGATTGAGATAGGCGGGCATTCCAACACTGGCAAAATCACCGTTGGAAGTTGGCAGTATCTGTTGCAGATAGTTGTGAGTTTCGCTTCTGGTGGCAACCCGATCAACCAGTCCCTGATCGAGAGCCATTGCTGATACATCGCCATTGGCACTGACTAATCTGCTGTGCATATTGTTTACCAGATCATCGATAGCGCCAGTGGGTAGTCCACGTAAATGCTCTACCTGAGAAGTGTAAAACTTCCACAGTGAGTCGATAAGTTCACGACGATCGGCGCGCGCTTCGTCAGACATGCTGTTGGCTATAAAGGGTTCAATAGCACTTTTATATTTACCGACTCTAAAGATATGCATATTGACCTTGAGCTTATTCAACGCCTCTTTGTAGTAGCTGGTATAAGAGCCAAAACCGGTGAGCATAATTCTGCCCATCGGATTAATAATTATCTCGTCGGCGTGGGCAGCCAAAAAGTACTGCTGCTGAGAGAAGTTATCGCCAATCGCGATAATTGGTTTGCCACTTTTTTTGAAGCGTTGCAAGGCGCTACTGATCTCTTCCAGTTTGGCGATGCCGCCACCGGCCAAGTAATTGGTATCTAAAAGAATATGCGTAATGCGCTCGTCATACTGTGCGTAGTCGAGGGCGTCGACTACATCTCTAACCAGAGTTTCTGCATCTCGATGATCGGATTGAGAGAGTGCTTGAGCGAAGGGGTCAATATAGGAGCGCTGATCGACTAGAACACCGCTTGGGGCTAAGTAGAGTGCCCCTTTGTCAGGCATCGGCTGAATATCACCGGCAAACATGCCGCCAATAATAATTAGAAAAAACACCACAAAGAGCAGGCTGATCAGGTGGCGGATAACATTGACGACCTTGCCGATAAACCGGAAAAACCTGCGTATAAAGCCTATTTTTTCACTCATTTGGATTCCTTTTCAATTCTCACTTCGCAGTTGTAGATTTTTAATCATAAATTAATAGTTATAGATTATTTGTCTGACGGATGCGGGCATAAATCATCGACGCGCTAAACAATACAACGGTTAATATCATTTCAATGATATCTAGTGGCTGAGGTTCGGGAACAGTCAGTTTGTAAACCAAAATAGCAAAATACATCAGCAGCGCAAAGCCCATCCAGATAAGGTTGCGAATGGTATCTGTAATCATGCCGGGAAGAAAAATAGCTAGGGGTAACAGGTAGGCAACGATATAAAGCAGTGGGGCATTCTGCATCCACAGGTTAACAGCAATAATGACAAACAAAAGTGCATAGCTGCTGCGGGTTAGAAGTTTACTGATCGAGAGTTTTAGTTCTGTGGTCAAGTTAATCCGCCTTAGGTGCAATAAGTTGGCTGGCCAGCTGTGCAATACGTTTGCCCTGAGCATGGCAAAGTTTTATTTCATCAGCGCTGAGTTTATCGCTCTGAAGATGGCTGGCGCCGTAGGGGGTGCCGCCACTTTGAGTACTGTGTAAGCTGGCTTCTGAATAGGGTATTCCGCCTATCAGCATACCTTGATGTAACAGTGGAATCATCATTGTGAGCAATGTGCTCTCCTGACCGCCATGCAGGCTTGAGGTCGAGGTGAAGACCCCGGCGGGCTTATCAATTAAGTTGCCATTCATCCACAGGCCTGCAGTGCCATCGAGAAAGTATTTTAACGGTGCGGCCATATTGCCAAAGCGGGTTGGGCTGCCCATCAGCAGGCCACTGCAGTTGGCGAGATCCTCTTCGTTGCAATAGATATCACCGCTGTCTGGAATGTCCTCTTGGGTGGCTTCGCAGACAGTAGAGACTGCTGGCACTGTGCGCATTCTTGCTTCCATGCCGGCGGCTTCAACGCCTTGGGCGATCTGTTCGGCAAGTTTTTTTACATGTCCGTTGCGGCTGTAATAGAGGACTAAAACATAAGGTTCTGACATTAGAGAATCTCCAGCACCAGTTCTGGTGGTCTGCCAATAATGGCTTTGTTGGCGACCACAACAATGGGTCGTTCAATCAGTTTGGGGGTTTTTACCATCGCTTCGATTAGCTGCTTTTCTGTCAGGCTGGCATCGGCAAGATTTTGCTCTTTGTATGCCTGTTCGCCCTTGCGCAATAACTGTCGCGCACTGATGCCCAACTTGCTGAGCAGTTCGGTGATAGCAGATGCATTAAGAGTTGATTCCAGATAGAGCACAATCTCCGGCTCAATATCCTGATTTTTAATCAACTCTAGCGTCTGTCTTGATTTAGAGCAGCGAGGATTGTGGTAAATGGTCGCCATCGTCTATCCTTATACCTTATAAATGGTTTAGATGACCATTGTACGGGCAAATGGTTTTAAACATAAAGAGAGGTTTTACGCTATGACCAATGGGTTGCAGACTGGTCTACAAAATATATCGGATGGCATGGTTCGCAGTGGGCATTTTTTGCGCTATCTGGGGCAGCGTTTTAATCGCGATGGCTGTCGTCAGAGTGCGGCCGCGCTGACCTATATGAGCCTGTTTGCCATAGTGCCGATGCTGACATTGATGTACAGCATGTTTTCTCTGGTGCCGGCCTTTAATGAAGTTGGCTCGCAGGTTGAGGCCTTTATTTTTTCAAAGTTTCTGCCCAGCAGTGGTCAGGAGATCAGCCAGTACCTGACCGAGTTTTCCTCTCAGGCGCGCAAACTCAGCGCCGCCGGTGTGGTGATTTTGATGGTCACCTCCTTTTTGATGCTCGCCAATATTGAGAGGACCTTTAATCATATCTGGGCGACCACAGGAAGCCGCAAGGGATTGGCTGGATTTTTGGTCTATTGGGCTATTTTGAGTCTTGGGCCGCTGTTGTTGGCGGCGGGGATGCTGATGAAGACGTATCTGGTTTCCTTTCAATTAATTGTCGATGAGGTCGATAGTCTCGGGGTGTCGGCTATTCTGTTTTCGTATCTGCCCTGGTTATTGACCTGGTTGGCTTTTACGCTACTTTATATTGCCGTCCCCAACTGTAAGGTTCGCACTTCCTATGCGGTTTTTGGCGGGCTGGTGACTACGGCGCTATTTGAAACTGCCAAGACAGTATTTGGCTTACTGGTGGCCCATTCCAGTTATACCAGCGTATATGGTGCATTCGCGGTAATTCCGCTGTTTTTATTATGGATTTATCTGCTCTGGGTGCTAATTTTAATCGGTGCTGAGTTGGTTCGTAGTCTGGAGACTTTTCGCTATCAGGGACGTGGCACTGCCATACCTGATCTGCTCGCGGTGGTGATTATTTTATGGCAGTGCTGGCGGCATCAGCAGAAGGGCCAGGCGCTATCCGACAGCACTATGACTGTGGTGGGTATGGATGCGGAGCACTGGCGGCGATTGCGCAATATGCTGTTGGAGAAGCATATTCTCGAGAAGACCTCGAAAGGGCAGTATGTGTTGGTTCGCGATCCGGCCAGTATTACGCTTAATGATATTGTCGGTTGGCTGGGAGGGAACTTTCTTAGTTCGACAGATAGGGTGAGTGAAAAACTACTTGCCGGTCACCCCTGGTATAAAGAGTACGATATGCTTATCGGCGATAATCGCGCTGCTGTTGAGCGCAATATGTCGGTCAATTTACAGACACTGTTTGCAGACGATAGAAGTGCAGCGGGCAGTACTGAATAGTGTGAGAAGATTTAATGATTAAAAATTCAATGGCAAAAATAGTTTTACTCTGTCTGGTATTGGCTGGCTGTGGTGGAGAGTTGAGTGATTCTCCGGTAAGTCTGGTGGGCGGCGATAGTCACAGCTTTAAAAATGATCAGGGTAAATACACGCTGATTAATTATTGGGCTATTTGGTGTACGCCATGCCGCGAAGAAATTCCGGAGTTAAATCAGTTGGCCGAAGAGTATGCAGATCGGTTGACGGTTCTGGCGGTTAATTTTGATAATGAACAGGGCAAGGAGTTGTTGGCTCAGGTTGAAAAGTTGGGTATTGAGTTTCCATCATTACAGAGCGATCCAAGAGCTATTTGGTCTCTAAAGCCTGTTTCGGTTCTGCCTGAAACGCTGATTATAGATAGTGAGGGTGTGTTGCTGCACCGTCTTATTGGACCGCAGACTCTTGAGTCTCTCGCCGACAAAGTTCTATCAGCGAACTAACCATCCCAGCGACGAGGAATTTCTCTTTAAGCGCTCTCGCTTTTTAACGGCAGCTGAATATGAAAAGTAGTGCCAATCTCAATATCAGATGTGACGGCAATCTGCCCCTGATGTTGTTCGGTGACAATAAAGTGAGCAAAGGAGAGTCGATCTCCGGCAGCAAAATGATCTTTGTCTTGATTGAGTGGAACTCCATTGCTCGATACATCCTCAGGTGCTGTGCCCGCACTTATTGAAAGTGCCTGTTCATTGGCGAAAAACGGCTCAAAAATATACTGCTGATCTTCGATGCTGATACCCAGGCCATTGTGCTGTACACGAACCCAGATAGCTTCATAGAACTCACTGATCTCAATATTGATGGTAGGGCTGTGATCAGGATCTTCGACTTTACCCAGCGCATGACAGGCGTATCTAAACAAACTTAAAAAAACCTGTTGCAGCTTCGAAGCATGGCAGTTTAATTCTGGCAGATCATCGGCATAATTTTTATTGATAACCACATCTTTAAATCGCAACCCCTTGGTTACCGACAGAACATCCTCGGCTAGCTCAACACTGTGATCCATAACCTGGGTGATATTGGCAAGTTGCTTTTCTCCCGCGCCACTGTCGGAAAAAGAGACTAGATTATGGATAACGGTTGCCGCCTGACGACCGCGAATAAGTGCGTCCTCTAAGAGTTCGTTTAGACCAATAGGGTCTATATGCTCTTCGGTAAGATCCTGACGCACGGTCTGCACATCTTTAAGAATTGCCTGCAGAGGAATATTGATATCGTGGGCCATAATTGCCGCCATTTCACCCATTGACGACATCTTGTCGCGCTGGATCAGCATGTTCTCGCTCTGCACTCGCTGAGTGACATCGTCGACCAGAATAACCACACCGGTCTCACGCTGATCGTGAAGCGGGTAAATAGTAATATCGAAATGGTACTGGCCGCGCTGGCTGTATTTAATGGTCAGGGTTTTATCTTCATCCTGAGCCTTTTTAATCTGCTCCGGCGTTACCGTCATGGTCGGGTAGGCTTCCCAGAGGTTTTTGCCCAACACCGCATTGGCAGGTAGGCCGCTAATCTCTTCGGCACAGCTATTCCACTGAGTGATCTCACCCTGCTTGTTTAAGCCGATCAGCATTAGCGGCATAGAGCGCAAAATGCTAGTTATATAGGATTCAGAGAGGCGCAGGCGCGTGGTGGTTTCCAGGTGCTCATCGATCTCTTCTTCGAGCGCTTTGTTGCTGTCCTGCAAGAGAATATTAGCTTCATCCAGAGTTGCGGTGCGCTCTTTCACGCGGTCTTCCAGTTGAGCGCGGATTTCTTCCAGCGCGGAATTGTAACGTCGTGCAGTGCGGCGGGTAAAAGCTAGACGAATAGCGGTAATCGATAGAGCAATAATTAAAAGGCTGCTAGAGAAGTTGGCTACGTACTGCCAGTTGGTGGAACCATCAGTTTCGCGGAAAGCCCAGAAGATATCTGCTGAAGCCAGCTGGCTATAAACCAAAACAGCAAACAGCGCCAAAAGTGCAAGAATTACAAAAATATTTTTTATTGGAATCAATTTTTAACTCTCAAAAGCCATCGTCAAGTAACCATTATAGCCATGATAGCGCAGTTGTCAGTGCCTGTTATTAGAGCTAGTCTTATTTTATGAGTGATTATCGCAAACCGGAACCTAATAAGTCCGTTTCTCCCTGTTGTGAAACTGATCAGGCGGCTGTTGCACGGCTTGATTATCTACTCTGGATGTCAGGGTCCATTGTGCTTTTTTGCTATTTGGCGCACCTGTTTGTGGATGGGCAGCCTCAATGGTTGCTAACCATGACTTCTAGTGTCCATGAGCTAATCAATAAAATGTGGTGGGGTCTGGTGATGGCCGTGGTGTTTGTCGGTCTATTGGAGCGTATTCCCCGCGATCTGGTTATCTCTGCACTGGGGCAGGGCGGCACATTTAAAGGCATAGTCCGAGCTACAGCGGCAGGTGTTCTTTTGGATCTCTGTAGTCATGGCATTTTGATGGTCGGCACCAAACTCTATGAGCGCGGTGCCAGTCTTGGGCAGTTGATGGCATTTCTGATTGCCAGTCCGTGGAACTCACTGTCGTTAACTATCATTTTGATCACTCTTATTGGGCTGGGTTGGACTTTGGCTTTTATTGCGCTCTCCATGCTGATCGGGATAGTTAGCGGATTGATCTTTGATCGACTGGTGGCTAGCAAAAAGCTGCCTGCTAACCCCAATAGCGCAACGGGTGAGAGTAGCTTACCCATTGCCCCACAGATCATTGCCTTGATAAAAGACGCAGACTATTCGCCCAAAGCTATCGCCCGTTTACTCTGGGATGGTTTGCGAGATTCGCGGATGGTGTTTAGATGGCTGTTGTTTGGCATAGTACTGGCCGCCGCCATTCGAGCCTTTATTCCGCTTGATACCTACCAGACATTATTTGGCCCAACCGTTGCCGGGCTATTATTAACTCTGCTAGCAGCGACAATTATTGAAGTCTGCTCTGAGGGCTCAGCTCCTATTGCCGCTGATTTACTCAGCCGCGCTGCTGCCCCGGGAAATGGCTTTACCTTTTTGATGGCCGGAGTCGCCACTGACTACACTGAGGTGATGGTGATCAAAGATGCCACCCGATCATGGAAGATAGCACTGTTTTTACCGTTGCTAACTCTGCCGCAGGTGCTGTTGATCGGGTATTTGTTGAATCAGATTTGATGTTTGTCTTATGCCGTGGATGGAGATATCTCAGTGCGTTCGGTATGACAGGCAGGATATGTCATCCTATGCTTGAAAAGCCTGCTTAACGACATGATATTGCCGGGCAGATAGTCTGGGTGAACCGCCTAACTATATCGAGCAGTCTCCCAAGCATGCATCGCATGTTTTCTAGTAGTCCCCCAGTGATAGCCACCAATATTGCCACTCTGCTGCAGCACCCGATGACAGGGAATAAAGAAAGCAATTGGGTTAGATCCAATCGCCGCGCCAACCGCCCGCGCAGCCTTTGGTCTGCCCACTGCCTCGGCAACCTGGCCGTAGCTGCTCAAGGTACCCTCAGGAATTTGTAAAAGGGCGCGCCAGACATTGATTTGAAAGTTGGTGCCCGAGACATGCAGTGACAGTGGGCGATCAATCTTCTGGTTAGAACAAAGAGACTCAATACCCACAAGCCTGTCCGAATCCCGATTACACAGAACGGCTTTTGGCCAACGCCTTTGCAGATCGGCAATATGGGGTTCAATTTTAGTCCCATCAATAAAGGATAGTTTGCAAATTCCCCGCGCCGTCGCCGCAACAAAGAGATCGCCAAAGGGGCTGCCGTGAACAGCATAGTCAATGGATAGCCCAACACCGCCAGTCTTAAATTCTCCGGGGGTGACCGCTTCCAGCTTTACAAAATGATCGTGCAGTCGCGAAGGGCTACTCAGGCCAACCTCATCAGTGACTGCCAACAACGGCTGCGCTTCAGCCAGTAACTGCTTGGCGCGCTCGACGGTAAGTATCTGCAGATATTTTTTCGGAGTCACCCCGGCCCAGCGACTAAATAGTCGTTGAAAATGGAAAGGACTGAGATTGAGCTGCGCGGCAATCGCCTCTAAGTTGGGCTGTTGATCTGCATTGGCCTTAATAAACTCAATTGCCTCAGCGATACGTTGATAGTCGGAATTCATACAGCCAGTATTGCCGACTGTGGAATATTTATCGACCTGAATCTTGCGCTTTACTTGCGGAAAAATGGGCAGACAAATAATAGAGACCACCGCCCAGAGAAATCATAGCAACACCAATCCAACCCTCAATCGGTCGTGAGATCAACACATACGCCAGAGTCCAGAGAGTCACACCAAGATAAATCAGAGGCGCAAAAGGATAGGCAAAGGTTTTATAGGCACCGGCAATATTCATCTTGCGCCAGCGCAACACAAACACGCCGAGCACAGAGAACAGCGTATTTACGCCCAATACAAAGCTGGAAAAAATCAGCACAGACTCAAAGGTGGCGCTAAGGATAAAGATCAATGCCAGCAACCCCTGAAAAATAATCGCAAGCATAGGCACGCCATGGCGATTATTGCGTGCCAGCGCGGCAAATAACTTAAAGTCTTCGCCAATCACCTGCAATACCCTGGGGCCAGCCATTGTCATGGCACTAACCGTCGAGATAAGCAGCAGGGCGAGCATCGCACCCATGGCGCGACCGGCATTTTCGCCGAGAGCGTGGTCGGCGACAATCACACCGACTTCGAGTTTGCCCTCAAGAATAGAAGCTGGCGCTGCACTTAAAAAGGTAAAGTTAAGCAGCAGGTAGAGCATCATCACCAGACCGGTGCCGACAAACAGCACTATCGGAAGATTGCGCTGTGGATTATCCAGTTCGCTGGTTACATAGGTGGCGGCATTCCAGCCGGTGTAGGCATAGTTGACATAGATAAGTGATACCGCAAAGGCGCCGCTTAACAGCAGTTTTTCGTCGCCAGCCTGTGGTATCAGGCTGATTGATTGTGGGGTGTCTCCGCAGATAAATATCACTGCACAAAAGACCATAATCAGAATAACTTTTAAGCCGGTAAAGCCCTGCTGAACCGAGCTGCTGGTCTGGCGCGATAAGCAGTGTACGGCGGTTAAAAGTATTACCAGCGCCACCGCAGATAGAGTTGGCGGCAGACTGGGAAAAACTGCTGAAAGATAGGCGCCGAAGGTCATGGCTGCCAATGCTACTGGTGCAGCAAAGCCGACGGTGGCGGAGACCCAACCGGAGATAAATCCGGCGCAGGGGTGGTAGAGTCGCGCGAGAAAATTATATTCACCGCCGGAGCGCGGCAGGTTGGCGCCCAGTTCGGCGTAAGTGAGGGCGCCGCAGAGGGCGGTCAGTCCGCCGACCAGCCAGAGCATTATCAGTACAAAGGGCGATTGGATTCCCAGTAGTTGAAATCCAAGGCTGGTAAATACGCCGGTGCCAATCATATTGGCGACCACTACTGAGATACCGGTAGTTTTGGAAAAGGTTTGCATACTG
>JGI20153J14295_10001897_pt1 | contig 15550 bp, 10 predicted proteins | sample COG_03_FD_14295 | JGI IMG/M metagenome (IMG submission 14295) | reverse complement strand
CCACCAATACCTACACAAGTAGACTGACCAAAGCCTGCATCTGTAGTTTGCTTAACTGCTTCATAAGTTAAGGTACCAGAACGAGACACTATGCCTACTTTACCTGCTAAGTGAATGTGACCTGGCATAATGCCGATTTTGCATTCACCTGGGGTGATAACGCCTGGACAGTTAGGGCCTACTAAGCGAACACCCAACTGGTCACAAACGACCTTACACACCAACATATCTAAGGTTGGAATACCTTCGGTAATGGCAACAATAAACTTAATACCAGAATTAGCTGCTTCTAGAATAGAGTCCTTACAAAAAGCTGCAGGCACATAGATCACAGAGGCTTGCGCACCTGTAGCTGCAACAGCTTCAGCAACCGTATTAAATACAGGCAAGCCTAAATGTGTTGTGCCACCTTTACCAGGTGTTACACCACCCACCATCTTAGTGCCATATTCAATGGCTTGTTCAGAATGAAACGTACCCTGACTGCCAGTAAAACCTTGGCAAATCACCTTGGTGTCTTTATTAATCAAGATACTCATGCTGCACCTCCAGCTGCTGCAACCACTTGCTGGGCTGCACCACTTAAGCTAGTGGCGGCTATAATATCAAGGCCGCTTTCAGCCAACTTTTGACTTCCCAGTTCTGCATTATTACCTTCCAAACGCACAACCACAGGCACACTTACGCCCACTTCTTTAACTGCACCAATGATACCTTCTGCAATTAAATCACAACGTACAATGCCACCAAAAATATTAACAAGTACGGCTTTAACACGATCATCAGACAAGATGATTTTGAACGCCTCTGTTACGCGTTCTTTGGTTGCGCCGCCACCTACGTCTAAGAAGTTAGCCGGGAAGCCACCATGTGTAGCTACAATATCCATTGTACCCATAGCTAGGCCTGCACCGTTAACCAAACAACCTATAGTGCCATCTAGGGCAACATAGTTTAGCTCCCAAGAAGCTGCATGAGCTTCACGCTCATCATCTTGACTTGGATCATGCATGGTTTGAATATCTTTGTGACGGTAAACAGCATTACTGTCGATCACTACCTTAGCATCTAAACAGTGCAAATCGCCGGCATCTGTTACTACTAGTGGGTTAATTTCTAGCAAGGCTAGGTCTTTGTCTTGGAACAACTGCGCCAAGCCCATAAAGATTTTAGTAAACTGACCAATCTGCTTGCCCTTAAGGCCAAGCTTAAACGCCAAATCACGACCTTGGTATGGCTGTGCGCCGGTTAAAGGATCAATTTCTGCCTTTAGTATTTTTTCAGGAGTCTCTTCTGCAACCTGCTCAATTTCAACGCCACCTTCGGTAGACGCCATAAATACGATACGCTGGCTACTGCGATCAACTACAGCACCAAGATAAAGCTCTTGAGCGATATCAGTGCAAGTTTCAAGATACACTTTAGAAACAGGTTGTCCATCAGCATCTGTCTGGTAGGTAACCATGCGGTTGCCTAGCCACTTGTTAGCAAAATCAGCTGCTTCTTGCTTAGAAGTAATTAACTGTACGCCGCCTGCTTTACCGCGACCGCCAGCGTGAACTTGTGCCTTAATTACCCAACGCTCACCTGGAATTTGATCCAGTGCAGCCATAGCTTCTTCTGCTGTATCTACGGCGATACCGGTAGATACGGGCAAGCCGTACTGGGCAAACAACTGTTTGCCTTGATATTCATGAAGATTCATTATGTTGCCTGTTTACTTAACGTTAAATTTAACTTAAATAACTACTTTCTTGCTTTCCTGTTAGCCACATGAATAGCATGGCCATCTACTGCTAAAGCTGCTTCGTGCACAGCTTCACTTAATGATGGGTGAGCAAATACAGTAAGTGCTAGGTCTTCGGCAGTAGAGCCAAATTCCATTGCGATTACGGCCTGAGCAATAAGCTCAGATGCGTTACCTCCAATAATGTGACAACCTAAGATACGATCTGTCTTTGCATCAGCAATCAGCTTTACAAAACCTTGTGTATCGTTTGCTGCCATAGCACGGCCTGAAGCTGCAAATGGGAATTTACCCACTTTAATTTCCACGCCTTCTGCTTTTAACTGCTGCTCTGTTTTACCAACCCATGCCATTTCTGGATGAGTATAAATAACCCAAGGGATACAGTCATAATTCATCAGTGCTTTATGCCCAGCGATGATATCTGCTACCATCATGCCTTCTTCAGAGGCTTTGTGAGCTAACATTGGACCACGTACTACATCACCAATAGCATAAACCCCAGGAGCACCTGTTTTACAATGTTCGTTAACGTGAATGAAACCACGCTCATCAAGGCTTACCCCTGCATCAGCTGCTAATAACCCTTCCGTGTAAGGTTTACGTCCAACAGCCACGATTAGTTTGTCAAAAGTAAGAGTTTCAGGGTCTCCATCAGCTTTTTTAACAGACACTTTAACTTCATTATCCACCACTTGCGTGCCTGTAACCAAAGCACCAAGGCGAATATTCATACCCTGCTTCTTTAATAGCTTAGCTGCTTCTTTAGATAGATCTTTATCAGCTAAAGATAAGAATGTATCCATAGCCTCTAATACAACAACATCACTACCTAAACGCTGCCATACAGTGCCCATTTCCAAACCAATAACACCAGCACCGATGATACCTAGTCGTTTTGGCACTTCACTAATATTAAGTGCGCCAACGTTATCCACAATCATGTCATCAGTTAAAGGTGCTGGCGGAATACTCACAGCCACAGAACCTGCAGCCAAGATCACATTTTTAGCCTTCACTTCACTCACACTGCCGTCCACAGCTGTCACTTTAACGGTGCAGTCTTTTTGTAGCTGCCCTGTGCCATGGATCAAGGTGACGCCATTGGCTTTAAATAAGCCCGCTACACCAGATGTGAGGTTTTTTACAATAGTATCTTTACGAGCCAACATTGTGGCTACGTCCATAGATACTTCACCCGTGTTGATACCATGCATTTCAAATTCATGTTTGGCATCATGAAACTTATGGGTAGAGTCTAATAATGCTTTTGATGGGATACAGCCAACGTTTAAGCAAGTACCACCCAATACTGGGGCACCCTTTTGGCTCGTCCATTTTTCTACACAGGCTGTTTTCAAGCCTAACTGAGCAGCACGAATGGCAGCAACGTAGCCACCAGGGCCACCGCCAATAACAACTAAATCAAATTCTTGGGACATAATACTTTCTCATGTTTTTTAATCTACGCAGCATCACAACACAGACTAGGTTAATTAGGCCGGCTTATATTTCTAGCAATATTCGTGCTGGGTCTTGCAGTAATTCCTTAATGGTCACTAAGAACTGAACCGCATCCTTGCCATCAATCATCCTATGATCATAAGACAGAGCTAAATACATCATTGGGCGTATAACAACTTGGCCGTTTTCTGCAACAGGGCGTTCTTGGATAGTGTGCATGCCAAGAATTGCTGTTTGTGGGGCATTCAAAATGGGGGTGGATAATAACGATCCAAAAATACCACCATTAGTGATGGTGAAAGTACCACCTTGCATGTCTTCTAGTGTTAATTTGCCTGCCTTAGCTTGAGTAGCTAAACCCACAATGCCTTTTTCGATATCAGCCAAAGTCATTGCTTCTACATCGCGTAATACTGGCACTACTAGGCCACGATCTGTAGATACAGCAACACTGATGTCTTGATACGCATGATAAACCATATCATTGCCATCTAATGAGGCGTTAACTGCTGGAAAGCGCTTAAGTGCTTCTGCTGCAGCCTTAACAAAAAATGACATAAAGCCTAAACGAGTACCATTATGGGCTTTTTCAAATTGAGTTTTATATTGCTTGCGAAGCGCCATAATTGGAGACATATCTACTTCATTGTAGGTAGTCAGCATAGCNGCTTCATTTTGGGCAGACACTAAACGTTTTGCTATGGTTGAACGCAACCGTGTCATAGGCACACGTCTTGATGTGCGATGTGTTGGCCCAGTAGAAGGTGCAGGCATTTCTGTGGCAACAGGTGCTGCTACTGGTGCAGCAACAGGAGCCGTGGACACTGGTGCGACTACACTTGGGTTTTTCAAGTAATTAAGCACGTCTTCTTTAAGCAAACGCCCACCTTTACCCGTACCTACAACCAAACTCGCATCTAAATTATTTTCGTGTAGTAACTTACGCACAGCTGGGCCACTTGCATCAAGTGCGACAGCATCAGCTTCTGTTGCAGTAACGGCTTGGGCTGCTGCGGCGACATCGCCTGCAACAAACATAGCAATCACTTCGTTACTCAACACAGTGCTTCCTTCACCTGCCATAATTTCTGACAAGCTACCGTCTGCTGGCGCAACCACTTCCATTACTACCTTATCGGTCTCAATATCAACGATCAAATCATCACGTTTGCACGCTTGCCCTGGTTGCTTGTGCCAAGTTGCGATAGTGCCATCGGCCACAGACTCAGGAAAAGATGGTGCTTTAATTTCAATAGACATGGTTTATCTCTTCGCTTTATTGATTAGTAGGGTTTGCTCTATTAACCCGTTCATGATTCTAATCCCAGTGCTTGGGCTACTAAATAACGTTGTTCTTCTAGGTGCACAGACATGTAACCACATGCTGGCGCTGCAGAGGCAGGCCTTGAGGCAACAACCAAAGGCAGGCTAGGACGGCCACTTTGAACAACTTTACGCATATGATGCTGACTGCAATACCAAGCACCTTGGTTTTGGGGCTCTTCTTGACACCAAACTACAATTTCTAGATTCGGGTATTGCGATAACACATCAGTTAAATGCTGCTCAGGGAACGGATACAATTGCTCAATGCGAACAATCGCCACATGATCTAACTTGCCCAAACGACGCTGTTCAAGTAAATCGTAGTAAACCTTGCCACTGGTTAGCACAACACGTTTCACTGCCGCTTTGCTGTGATCATCTACATCATCGATGACGTTTTGGAATTCGCCATTAGCTAGCTCGTCTAGGCTTGAGATAGCCACTTTATGACGAAGTAGACTCTTAGGCGACATTACCACTAGTGGTTTGCGCATAGGGCGTATCACTTGGCGTCTGATCAAGTGGAATATTTGTGCTGGAGTCGTAGGCACACAAACCTGAATATTATGCTCAGCGCACAGCTGCAAGAAACGCTCTAAGCGCGCCGAAGAATGCTCTGGACCTTGGCCTTCATATCCGTGGGGTAGCAGCATCGTTAAGCCGCACATACGGCCCCACTTATGCTCTCCACTGGTAATAAACTGATCTATTACGACTTGAGCACCGTTGGCAAAGTCACCAAATTGAGCTTCCCAAATAACTAACCCTTCTGGCGCCGTGGATGCATAGCCATATTCAAAAGCTAACACTGCCTCTTCTGACAAAAGAGAATCAAAGATAGTGAATTGAGGCTGTGTGGGTGATAGGTTACGTAAAGGTACATAAGCGCCACTACCTTTTTGATCGTGGAGTACTGCATGACGATGAGAGAACGTTCCTCGTCCCACGTCTTGTCCAGTAAGACGGATAGGATAACCTTCCTCTAACAAAGACGCGTAAGCCATAACTTCCGCAAAACCCCAGTTTATTTCTGTAGCTCCAGATGCCATTTTCAAGCGGTCATCAAGAATCTTTTTCACTTGGCGCTGCACAACAAAACCTTGAGGCACCTGATCTAAACGTTTACCTAAGTCTTTCAATAACTCAGCAGAAACTCGCGTATCACCAGCGGCTGTCCACTCATGGTTCAAGTATGGCTTCCAGTTAACAAATAAAGTTTCATCAGGAGTGGTCACAAGAGATTTAGCCACATGCTCACCGTTATCCAGTGCATTGCGGTAATCGTTTTGCGAAATAGTGATGTCTTCTTGCGTGAGAACACCATCATTGATCAATTGTTGACCATACAATGTCGCCACAGTTTGTTTGGCTTTAATGGCGTTATACATGAGCGGTTGCGTACCAGAGGGCTCATCAGCTTCATTGTGTCCGCGACGACGATAACANACTAAATCTATCACCACGTCGCGCTTGAATTCATTACGATAGTCAAGTGCTAGCTCTGATACAAAGGCCACTGCGTCTGGGTCATCACCGTTAACATGAAAAATAGGTGCGTCTATAAATTTAGCAACATCGGTACAATAAGGTGTTGTGCGCGCATCTTCTTTTTTACTGGTGGTAAAGCCCACTTGGTTGTTGATAACTATGTGTACAGTACCGCCAGTTTTATAGGCTCGAGTTTGGGACATCTGCAATGTTTCCATAACTACGCCTTGGCCGGCAAATGCTGCATCCCCATGCAAACAAATAGGTAACACTGTGTCACCATGGGGATCATTACGGCGGTCTTGGCGGGCACGTACTGAGCCTTCAGCAACTGGATTAGCAATTTCTAAATGCGATGGGTTAAATGCTAAAGCCATATGAACTTCTCCACCTGGAGTGTTCACATTGGTTGAAAAACCTTGATGGTATTTAACATCGCCAGAGGTATTTAAAGGGCGCTTACCTTCGAACTCTTCAAATAAATCAACTGGATTTTTGCCAAAAATATTAATCAATACGTTAAGACGGCCACGGTGAGCCATGCCAATAACAATTTCTTTGGCTTTGTTACTGCCTGAACGCTGGATAATATTATCCAACATTGGAATAAGGGTTTCGCCACCTTCTAGGCCAAAACGTTTGGCACCAGAAAAACGCGAAGCCAAATATTTTTCTAAACCTTCAGCTGCGATTAAACGTTCAAAAATATGACGACGCTTTGCTGGTGTATGTGTCGGGTGGCTGCGCACTGACTCAACGCGCTGTCTGATCCATAGTTTCTCATCTGTATTTACAATGTGGCTGTACTCACAACCCACTGTTGAACAATACGTTTTTTCAAGTCCTGCAATGATTTCTGACAAAGGCATTTCTTCTTTGCCTAAGTATGACGCACCCACCTGAAAAACAGTGTCTAAGTCTGCAGCTGATAATTCATGGAAATGTAAATCTAAAGTGGGCACCACTTCTTTAGGTTGAAGCTCTAAAGGATCTAGACTTGCAACTTGGTGACCATGCAAACGATAGGCGTTAATAAGCCGCATCACTCGCACTTGTTTACGCTCGTGATCACTGCTTAAAGTAGAGGTTTGTACAGGATGTGATTTACTTTGGTTTTTACCTAAGAGAACAAAGTGTTCTTTTATTGTAGAGTGAGGTATATCGCCACTGATGGAGTTGGGCACTCGTGGCAATTGATCAAATTCTTGGCGCCATTGCTCTGGAACTGCATTGGGGTCACGTAGATAGGTTTCGTACATTTCTTCAATGTACGCGAAATTACCACCAGAGAAATGAGACTCACGCCTCTGCTGCTCCATTACGCTGTCTTGCATTCAGTATCACCGATTGTTTTATTTATGGCCTAACCTAACCAAACATGCATAGTATAACGCGTATAGCGCCAATTGGTTAAGTTACATCGTCAATTTTTCTAAAGAAACACACGCTCAAAGCTTTAACTGCCTTAAGCGTGCTTCACATACCCTTAGGTAGCTCTGGTCATTAGCATGTTACGAATATGCCCGATTGCCTTAGTAGGGTTTAAGCCTTTAGGACATACGGTTACGCAATTCATAATACCATGACAACGAAACACACTAAACGGGTCATCTAGGCCTGCCAGACGCTCTTCAGTGGCCGTATCTCGACTGTCAGCTAAGAAACGATAGGCCTGAAGCAAACCGGCTGGGCCAATAAAACGATCAGGATTCCACCAAAATGATGGACAAGCAGTTGAACAACATGCGCACAGAATACACTCATATAAGCCGTCCAATTTTTCACGCTCTTCAGGTGACTGAAGGCGTTCAATGCCTGGGGCTGGCGTATCATTCAACAAGAATGGTTTGATTTTTTCGTATTGTTTATAGAACTGATCCATGTCAATTACCAAATCACGAATGACAGGCAAAGCAGGCAATGGACGAAGCACTAATTTGTTATTTTTTACAACCGAAGACAAGGGTGTAATACACGCCAAGCCATTGGTACCATTAATATTCATACCATCAGAACCACATACGCCTTCGCGGCATGAGCGGCGATAAGCAAGGCTGCGGTCTTGAATTTTCAACAGGTTCAAAACGTCTAATACCATGATGTCCTTACCACCAGTATCTACTTGAAAGTCCTGCATATAAGGCTTTTCATCAAGTTCTGGATGGTAGCGATAAATACTCACTGTTAACATATCACTACTCCTTAATAAGTACGGATTTTCGGTGGAAATGCTTCCATCGTTTTAGGTGAAAAGTTTACGTCTCGCTTTCCAAGCCGCTCTTCTAAGGGGTAATACACTGAATGCTTTAACCAGTTTTCATCATCACGTACGGTAAAGTCATTACGAGCATGCGCTCCACGGCTTTCTTTGCGCTGTTCAGCAGAAATTGCTGTGGCAAAGGCTACTTCAAACAAGTTTTGTAGCTCAAGTGCTTCGATACGATCAGTGTTAAATGCACCAGTTTTGTCTTGCAAGTGAAGGTTAGATACCTTTATTCGTAGCTCACGTAACAATTCTAAGCCTTTTTGCATGCTATCGCCTTCACGGAACACACCAAAGTACAACTGCATCGTCTTTTGAAGCTCTTCTCGAACTTCTGAGATACTTTCACCAGACTCAGAATTATTCAAAGTATTAAGGCGTACCATAGCAGCGTCTACATTGGCCTGACTGGCTGCCTCTGACTGATAGCCTTCACGCATCGATTTTTCAATCTGGATACCTGCAGCTCTGCCAAATACAACTAAATCTAATAATGAGTTACCACCTAAACGGTTAGCGCCGTGAACTGATACACAAGCCACCTCACCACAGGCATATAGGCCATCAACAACTCGGGTTTCTGATTCAGATTCTGGATAAAGCACCTGACCACCAATGTTGGTAGGTAAACCACCCATCATATAGTGGCACGTAGGAACTACTGGCACTGGCTCAAATACTGGATCTACATGAGCAAATGTACGAGATAGTTCACAAATGCCAGGCAACTTACTTTCCAGCACTTCTTCGCCTAAATGATCTAGCTTTAACAGCACATGATCGCCATTCTCACCACAACCGCGGCCTTCTAAAATCTCTAATACCATGGAACGAGCAACAACATCACGGCCGGCTAAATCTTTAGCATTAGGCGCATAGCGCTCCATGAAACGTTCGCCGTCTTTATTGATCAGATATCCACCTTCACCACGGCAACCTTCAGTAACCAAGGTGCCAGCACCTGCGATGCCTGTTGGATGGAACTGCCACATCTCCATGTCTTGGACAGGTAAACCCATGCGCAAGCCCATACCAACACCGTCGCCAGTATTGATTAATGCATTAGTAGTAGACTGATAAATACGACCTGCACCGCCTGTAGCCAAAACAGTAGCTTTAGCTTCAATGTAAACGGTTTCACCTGTTTCGATACAAATAGCGACCACACCAACAACAGCGCCATCATCATTTTGCACCATATCTACAGCGAACCATTCGTTCAAGAAGGTAGTGCCACCTTTTAAGTTACCTTGGTATAAGGCGTGCAATAACGCATGCCCTGTTCGGTCTGCAGCTGCACAGGTGCGAGCGGCCTGACCACCCTCACCAAAATTCTTAGATTGACCACCAAAAGGACGCTGGTAAATACGACCCTCTTCTGTACGGGAAAAAGGCAGACCCATATGATCTAGCTCAAATACCGCCTGCGGGCCAACACTACACATGTATTCGATTGCGTCTTGGTCGCCAATGTAATCGGAACCTTTGACGGTATCGTACATGTGCCAGCGCCAATCATCATTTGGATCATTACTTGCTATAGCGCAGGTAATACCACCTTGAGCCGACACTGTATGTGATCGAGTTGGAAATACTTTAGTAATACATGCCGTCTTTAATCCCGACTCAGTAAGCTGTAACGCAGCCCTCATACCGGCACCACCACCACCAATAACGATGGCTTCATAGGACATTTTACGTAAAATGTTTGACATAACTTATAGGCCCCAAAGAAGCTGAACACCCCAAATGGTGTAAATAAACATTAACAAACCAACTACCATTTGGAACACAAAGCGCACAGCAAAGTGCTTGAGGTAATCAGTAGAAACAGACCAAAGACCGATCCAGCAATGGGCACCCAAAGACAAAAGCGCCATTAAACTAAAAATACGCATGCCTGTGCCGCTAAATAAAGCGCTCCACTGCACAAAATCTATTTGTGGGTTTAACAAAAGGTAAAGCACCATAAAAATAGAGTAAACAGCAAGTATTACAGCGCTTACACGCTGCACTAGCCAATCGGAAAGGCCACTACGACCATAACTTGTTACTGTGGTTACCATACCCAGACTCCTGCTAATACAGATAATAAGGCGGTTAAGGCAATTACGAATTTCGCTGCCCTGTTGGCGCTATCTATTTCTTCGCCATGGCCAAAATCCATAACAAGATGCTTCATGCCTGCACTAAAGTGAAACCCTAAAGAAGACAACAAACCCCAAGTCACAAACTTGGCAAAGAAGTTATCCTGCAAAAGAGCCTGCGCTGAGGCAAATTCTGAGGCACTAGATAATGATGAATCAAATATGTTGAACAAAAACACTAGGCCCACAAACAAAACCACACCAGAAATACGGTGACAAATAGAAATCACAGAAACTAATGGATGGTTGAATGTGCCCAGATCAAGGTTTACGGGTCTTTTATCGCTCACGGCTACCTACTCTTGGCTAAATAATTAGTAAAACTAAGGCTTGGAACACTACGTAGAATCGACACTATCTTAACTGAAAGCGTCACGTCGCAGACAAGTATAGTGACTTGAAACACATAAAACAACGAAACCTTTGTCGTATATGAGTTCTTTTAATGAGTTTAAATTAGTGTCAATTTAGTGTTAAATTTTGTCCATAAATCAGCCCTATGGCTTTACAAACCACGCCCAAAGGAGGAACATATATTGAATATGATATAACAACCCTTCTCTATATCACTTGTGGTTATACCTAGAATCTATTTGCCGAATCCACGCCACGGACTTTATTCACTGTGCCTAGTGTAGAATATCCTTCGAGTTTTAAGGGATGTACTACTTATGTCCGCTGTTTATAATTGTGCAATAGAGCTACATTACCGCCTTGTACGCCCACCTATGCCCCACAACATTTTTCAGGAGCCAACAAATGTCCGAAAGAAAAGCCACTCTTCACATAGAAGGTATGGACCCAATTGAACTGCCAATATACTCAGGCAGCACAGGCCCAGACGTGATTGATGTACGTCAATTAGTGAGCAAAGGTCTTTTCACTTACGACCCAGGCTTTGTATCTACAGCATCCTGCGAATCTAAAATCACTTACATAGATGGTGACAATGGTGTGTTATTGCATCGTGGTTATGCCATTGAAGACTTAGCAGCTAACTCTACCTATTTAGAAACTTGCTACCTACTTATCCACGGCGAGCTTCCTAACGCAAAGCAGATGGAAGTGTTTGAAAAAGAAATCACCACCAACACAATGGTGCATGAGCAACTTATACAATTTTTCAGAGGCTTTCGTCGCGACGCTCACCCAATGGCGATTATGTGTGGTGTTGTGGGTGCCTTGTCTGCTTTCTACCACGATCAACTTGATAACGACAATGCCGAGCATAGAGAAAAAGCGATTCATCGCTTAATTGCCAAAATGCCAACTTTGGCAGCCATGTGTTACAAATATTCTATCGGCCAACCTTTCGTGTTTCCACGTGAAGAGCTTACGTACGCTGAAAACTTCTTGCACATGATGTTTAGCAAGCCTACTAAAGACAGTAATGTCGACCCAGTGCTGGCCCGCGCCATGGATAAAATATTCATGCTGCATGCTGACCATGAGCAAAATGCCTCTACATCTACGGTCCGTTTAGCTGGTTCCTCTGGCGCCAACCCATTTGCATGTATTGCTTCTGGCATAGCCGCTTTATGGGGCCCTGCTCATGGCGGTGCCAATGAAGCTGTGCTTAACATGCTTGAAGAAATTGGTGACGTGTCAAACATAGATGCTTTTGTTGCTAAAGCAAAAGACAAAGACGATCCTTTCCGCCTTATGGGCTTTGGCCACCGGGTATATAAAAACTTTGATCCCCGCGCCACGGTCATGCGTGAAACCTGTGATGAAGTACTCACACTGCTTGGCATAGACAATGACCCTTTGTTGCAAATTGCTAAACGCCTAGAGCAAATTGCGCTGGAAGATGAATACTTTATTCAACGCAAGCTATACCCCAATGTAGACTTTTATTCAGGTATTATCCTTAAAGCGATTGGTATTCCATCATCAATGTTTACGGTGATTTTTGCGGTAGCTCGTACCGTAGGATGGATATCACACTGGCATGAAATGCTTAATAGCCCTTATCGAATTGGTCGTCCTCGCCAATTATATACCGGCGAAACTAAACGCTCTTACTTAAAGAAGTAATCTTCATTTGAGTCTTTCAAAACCACCTTAGGGTGGTTTTTTATTGCCTGCATTAAACCTCTGGCACGGTCTTTGCTTTGTACAGTAGAAAGCGCTCATTTAAGCGTGATTTAGCAAGCATGGTTGCAAAATGCACCATTATCACCCATAGGTAGCATTGCCTCGCCCCAATACAGGGCGAAAATACCGATGCCAAAATACAAATCCTGCGCAACATAATGGTGCGCGGTTATAGTTAAGGAGTTCCAGTGGAAGCCACAACAAGTGCAGTAGCAGCCTTAGTGCAAAGCTCAAACACCCTCTTCATTCTTATGGGGGCCATCATGGTGCTCGCTATGCATGCAGGTTTCGCTTTTTTGGAGGTAGGTACAGTTCGCCATAAAAACCAAGTCAACGCCTTAGTTAAGATAATGACTGATTTTGGATTTTCTTGTGTGACCTATTTTTTTGTTGGTTACTGGATCGCCTACGATCAACACTTTTTTATTAGCGCACAAGAACTCGGCGCGAATAACGGCTATCAGTTAGTCAAGTTTTTCTTCTTAATGACCTTTGCCGCAGCCATTCCCGCGATCATCTCAGGCGGCATTGCTGAACGAGCGCGCTTTTGGCCGCTACTTATTGCAGCTGCCTTAACTGTTGGCATCGTATACCCCTTATTTGAAGGCATTGCTTGGAATGGTAATTACGGTTTTCAAGCATGGCTTGAAGCAACCTTCGGTGCAAGTTTTCATGACTTTGCAGGCTCTGTAGTAGTGCATGGCGTAGGTGGATGGCTAGCACTTGCAGCTGTGTTGCTGCTGGGCACACGCAAAGGACGCTACCGTAAAGGCAAGCTTGTCGCCTTTGCACCATCAAGTATCCCGTTTTTAGCTTTAGGTTCGTGGATTTTAACCATAGGCTGGTTTGGCTTTAATGTTATGTCCGCTCAAACTTTAGATGGTATTAGTGGTCTGGTAGCAGTAAACACTCTCATGGCCATGGCAGGTGGCACCATTGCAGCACTAGTCATTGGTAAAAATGATCCAGGTTTTGTTCACAATGGTCCATTAGCGGGCTTAGTAGCAATATGTGCAGGGTCAGATTTAATGCACCCTATTGGCGCGTTAGCTGTAGGCCTTATTGCCGGCGGACTTTTCGTTTATGCCTTTATGCTCACCCAAAACCGCTGGAAAATTGATGATGTTCTTGGAGTGTGGCCACTTCATGGCTTATGCGGCGCATGGGGCGGTATTGCTGCAGGTATTTTTGGCTTAGAAATGTTTGGAGGTTTAGGCGGTGTAAGCCTTATATCCCAACTGATAGGCACACTTTTAGGCTTATCTATTGCCTTAGTTGGTGGCTTTATTGTTTACGGTGGCGTGAAGGCATTTATTGGCCTTAGACTGACTGACGAAGAAGAGTTTAACGGCGCCGACCTTAGTATTCATAAAATCGGCGCTACGTCACAAGACTAAAAAATGAGTCTTACTTAACCCAAGGGTTAAACTTCCCTTTAACCTTGGGTGGAGTGATATCGGCCTGCTGTGGGGCACTAGTGGCCTTTTCTGGAGCGCTAGAGGCCTTTTGTAGGTCGTTAGATTCATTGGCTGAAGAGTTAGACTCAGCCTCTTCTCTAGCTTTAGCTTCAGCTGCAATAGTGAGTTTCATTTCAGCCTGAAACGCCAATCTATCTTCAGCTTCATAAGCCAACCTAGCTTCAGCTTTCACTGCTGCAATAGATGCAGGAGTGGATGTAGCATAATCTGCGTCATAGAATTCTGACGTATTTTCTACTTCTGGCTTATATTTACGAATTTCCCAACAGCGATGGATTTTCTTATTACGAGCAAAGTCTTTATCTAAGGTTTCATCACTGATGTCTACTACATGATTATGCTGTAGCACTTTTTCGTCCAATTCAAAACGTCGATAGTTGGTAGAGAATATCAACAAACCATCTTCTGTGAGTAAATCCATCACTTTGTGAATCATCCACGCATGATCACGCTGCACATCTAACACACCTACCATTTTCTTAGAGTTTGAAAATGTAGGAGGATCAAGGAAAATAAGGTCATACTCACCTTTATGACTCTTAATAAACTCCATACAATCGTGTTGCTCAAAGCGATGGACCTGGTCACTAAAACCATTCAAGGCAAGGTTCTTTTTACCCCATGACAGGTAGGTAGCCGACATATCTACACTCAAAGACTTGTGCGCCCCACCCTGCACCGCATGCATAGTAGCTGTGCCGGTATAACAAAATAAGTTTAAAAAACGCTTGTTATGAGCTAAGTGTTGAATTTTTTGACGCACAGGCCTGTGATCTAGAAACAAGCCAGTGTCTAAATAATCATTAAGGTTAACTAGCAGCTTACAGCCACCTTCTTGAACCTGAATGTATTCACCTTTTTCGTCATGAGTTTGGTACTGATCCTTACCCGTTTGCTGACGACGCTGTTTCAACACGATACGTTCTTCTGGAACCTGCAGCGCTTGAGGCAGCGCTAACATCACCTCTTCTAGACGACGTTGAGCCTTTTCAGCGTCAACAGTCTTGGGAGCTGCGTATTCTTGTACATGCAACCAATCACCATACACGTCAATCGCTACAGCATACTCTGGCATATCGGCATCATATAACCGGTAACATTCAATTTTTTCTTGCTTAACCCATTTACTAAACTGCTTGCGGTTTTTCACCAAGCGGTTAGCAAACATTTGTGCTCCTTCACTTAGCGCTTGTAGTGGGATTTCTCCACTGGCTTGGCGACGGTCTGCAAAACGGTTGGAGGTTTCAAGAGTGTACATTAACAATTGACTCTTGATCGCTCCATTATAAAACGAATATTGCTTGTGGGAGCGCAAACCCACAGCTTTGCCTAATTCAGAGTTACCCGTAAATACGGCTAATTCCCAGCCAATAAAATCTTGGCTTAAACGCTCGCCAAGGTGCTGATATAAATATTGGATATCTGCCACTTCACTTAAACGCTCACCGTAAGGAGGGTTTGTGATCACTAAGCCCATTTGCTGCTCAGCATTATGAGTGAGTGGCTTTAAATCTTTAAGCTCTCGGTGGCTAACACGAAT
>JGI20153J14295_10001893_pt1 | contig 15582 bp, 18 predicted proteins | sample COG_03_FD_14295 | JGI IMG/M metagenome (IMG submission 14295) | reverse complement strand
TGGGTGTTAAAGCTGAACTTGAAAGTTTGGATAGAAGCCTAAAAAAACAAAACCCCAGCCCAATTTCTGAAAAGGTCAGGAATTTTGATGAGATGGAACAAGCGTTATCTGGGTTGGACCGGTTCAATTTGAATCGCACGCCGAATTTCGAACCACGGCGAGGCCCAAGCATCCCTACATATGTGGCAGCCCCACAATCTGGGTTGATGTACCTTCCGATGCGTGGTGGTCCTGAGGCCCGGATACTAGATTGGCTTGCCCAGGTCGATGGTGGTAAGAGATCTGATCTATTGAAGAAGTTCTCGCAAAAAGACCTCCGTCAATGGAAGCGTAAGCACACAGATCACAGAAGCTTTACAGTTTTGCGCCATCCGGTTGCACGGGCGCATTTTGCATTTTGTCATCACATTCTAAATACTGGCCAAGGTGGGTATGCGGGGCTTCGTCAAACATTACGCCGCCGCTATGGTTTGCCGATTCCCGAAGAGATGCCAGACGCAGGATATGATCTTGCCGCGCACCGGACCGCATTTCTGGCCTTTCTAGTCTTCTTAAAGGGAAATTTGTTGGGGCAGACGGCCATCCGTATTGATGCGACGTGGTGTACGCAGGCGCAGTCGTTACAGGGTTTTGGTGAGTTTGCATTGCCAGATCGGGTGATACGTGAATCCGATCTTGAAGTTGAACTACCTCAATTGTTGGCTCAGCTTGGACACAACACACCAGTTGATATGGGTAAACCTAATGCAGATAGCCGATTTGATCTGTCCGAAATTTACGACGCTGAGATCGAAGCCGCTGCACAAAGCGCGTACCAACGCGACTACATGATGTTTGGCTTTGATAGCTGGGGATAGGTTATGCGTTAGGCGGCGAAAGCTAAGCTGCTTGGCTTCTTTGGGTCTCTGCCAAGATTGCATAGATTGTTGTCGGATCAGGGTTGGCGCGTAGTTTTGCGCGTATTGATGCATCGCGAAGAGTGCGGGAAACCAGTGCCAGCGCCTTTAGATGTTCTACACCCGCATTGAGTGGGGCAAACAGGCTAAAGGCAATGTCGACGGGTTGGCGATCGACGGCATCAAATTCGACTGGCCGATCCAAGAGTACAAAAGCTCCAACGACCGAATCAAGCCCCTCGACTCTTGCGTGAGGCAATGCAACGCCGTTTCCGACACCAGTCGGGCCCAAGCTTTCACGTGCGAGCAAAGATTCTACGATCATACCAGCGTCGAGTTCATAAACTCCACTGACCAGATCGCCGATTTCATGCAACAGACGTTTCTTGCTGGAGGCTGCAGTCAATACCCTGACAGCCTCCGGCCTTAGAAGTTTCGCAAAATCCATTCTGTTCGCACTTTATTCTAGGCGTGTTTCTCGCCGATTAATCTTTAAGGGTCGATCCACCCGATGTTGCCGTCATCACGACGATACACCACGTTTACCCCAACTTTATTTTCGTTGCGGAAAACCAATACTGGTGCTCCGGCCAATTCCATCTGCATGACCGCCTCACCAACGGAAAGGGATGGGATTTTTGCTTCCATCTCTGCCACAATAATGGGCTGCAGTGTTTCAGGTTCCGACTGCTCAGTACCATCATCTGATGCGAGGATATAGGAGGAACCACCGAAAAGTTCAACCGGTTGAGTCCTATCTTTGTGATGATCTTTCAGCCGCCGTTTGTATCGCCTTAGTTGCTTTTCCATCTTAGCGCAGCATGAATTGAACGCGGCATAAATCTCGGTGTCTTTTGCTTTGGCAGTCGCGGTCAATCCTGTAGATAAATGGACCGTCGCCTCACATGCGAATTCATGTGCAGATTTCGAAAACACGACCAATGCATCGGTCGGACGTTCTGCGTATTTCTGGACGACTTCATCCAGTTCAGCCCTAACATGAGTTTGCAAGGACATTCCGATGTCGATTTTTTTACCGCTAATTTGATACCGCATTATTTCTCCTTCAAAATGGACGAAACGACCAATATCTTAGGAACCCTAAGAAGGGATGAGGATGGTGGTCGTTTTCGCGGAAAAGGCATATACGTTGCCTGATTGTCGTTGGGTCCCCAAAGCGGGAACCGGTCGGTGATCAGACGATTGAAACGTTTTTGCCATACTCACATTCAGCCCGAGAACAAGGCAGCCTGTCAATGGAAATAGGTAAATTATTTGGGATCTTGTCGGGCGTATTTGGCGGAGATCTATGAAATGCGAAAATTATCGCCTAGGTAAACACTGCGTACATTTTTATTTTCTACGACCTCGTTTGGCGTGCCAGACATGAGAACTTTACCATCGTGCAAAATATATGCACGATCTACAATTTCCAATGTTTCCCGTACGTTATGATCCGTAATCAGAACACCTATACCGCGGTTCTTAAGGTCGGAAACAAGGTTACGTATGTCTCCAACAGAGATGGGATCAACACCTGCGAAGGGTTCATCAAGCAGTAGATATTTTGGGTCGGTCGCCAAACATCGCGCAATTTCGACGCGGCGTCGTTCACCACCGGAAAGGGCCAGCGCAGGCGCGCGTCGCAGGTGTTCAATCGAAAACTCACTCAAAAGTTCTTCAAGCCGCTCGCGACGTTTTTGGCGGCTTGGCACTGAAATATCCAAGATTGCGCTTATGTTGTCTTCAACATTGAGACCACGAAAAATACTCATTTCTTGGGGTAGATAGCCAATGCCCAGTTGCGCACGGCGATACATTGGCAGTGTTGTAACGTCGTGGCCGTCGACAATCACTGTTCCGCCTTCGGGTGTTACCAGTCCAGCTACAGAGTAAAATGTTGTGGTCTTTCCTGATCCGTTAGGGCCCAGCAATGCAACCACTTCCCCACGATTTAGCTCCATCGAAAAATCGCGGATGACGACCTTTTTACGATACGACTTTCGTAGGTTTGTGATTTTCAAACCCACTTGGCCCGTGGTCACTTCAAGAGTTGGCTGCGTCATTAATTATTGCCAGTTTGCAGGATGGTTTTCACCCGGCCAGTCATGTTTGCAGTTCCATCTTTAAGATAGATCACCATTTTGTCAGACGCGATTGCGCTGAGGCCTTGGGTAAGCAGGACGTCACCTGTCATGATAATTTCGCCCGAATCGATCGTGTAGTCGGCGCGCTTTGCCTCTGCAGCATCGAGACCAGAAACCAATGTAACATCACCCGTTGCGATCATTCTTTCAATGCCAGCACTTTCTTCTCGATAAATAACTGTTACTTCTTGGGCTGCAAGTCGAAGTTCTCCCTGCCCAACTATGACGTTACCGACGAAAACAGCTCTTCCAGTTTCCTGATCTACGGACAATTCGTCAGAAGTCACTTCAACTGGTGCGGTTGTGTCCTGAGTGATCGTTCCAAAGGCCACACTGGTGCCTTGGGCATGGAGCGGTGTCGCACCAAGCAGTGCGATACAAAGCGTCAAAGGTTGAAATATATTCACGGTTTATCATCTCATTTGATTTTAGGGTCGTATAACAGCTTCACACCGTTTGTGAAAACCATTTGAACGGGGCCGTTCTCTTCGGGCGTATTTACCCACATGGCACCGGCTGTAAATTCCCCAAGGGGCCCCACGGCAAATACTTCGTCAGGTGATGTTACACTCAGTGATGTCATCCCTGAAATCAAGCGTTCCGAGTTGATTTCGTACCCGCTGGATGTTTTGATCGAAACGTTTTCGGACAAAATGACAGTGTCTTTTGACATATCAATTTCACCAGTATCTGACACGAACAGCAAGCGCCCCCCAGAGGCCCAGTCAATCTGACCGGAAACTGCGTTGGCTACGGTTATGCCATTCCCTTGTCCCATAGCCATCTTTTCCGCGAATAGTGCAATTTCATCGCCGCGATCAGACGAACCATAAAAGATTGGGCCGGTGATTTGTTGGTCTTTTAGTCTTTCGTCGATTTCGGCTTGGGCAAATGGGATTGAGGCCAGAGGATCAACATTTCGAGAGAGCAAGAACAGTGTGGACAACAAAGCCAGTGCCATCAACGGCAGCAACACCTTTAACCAAACGATCATGCGTGAATAACGATCCATTCAGAGGCCTACCAATGTCGAATGCACTTTGTTCATGTATGCGCAAAAATGTCGGTTTCGGGCCACCCTAGTAGGTCTAGCTTGGCACGAGCTGGAAGAAAATCAAAGCAGGATTGGGCAATTTCCATTCGTCCTTCGCGGACTAAACGTTTGTTCAACGCTTCACGTAGGCGGTGAAGGTACAGTACGTCGGAGGCGGCATATTCCAATTGCGCATCACTAAGATTTGGAGCACCCCAATCGCTTGATTGCTGATGTTTAGAAAGGTTCACTTCCAAAAGATCGTGCAGTAAATTTTTCAATCCATGGCGGTCGGTGTAAGTGCGTACCAAACGGCTGGCAATCTTCGTGCAATAGACAGGTGCGGTTACAGTACCAAAAGCATTCTGCATCGCGGCGATGTCAAATCGTCCATAGTGAAACAATTTTAAGACTTTTGGATTTGCCAGAATAGCGCACAAGTTAGGGGCCTCTGATTGCCCTTTCATGATCTGCACCATATGAGCATCTCCGTCACCAGCAGACAGTTGAACAACACATAAGCGGTCGCGGTGCGGATTCAGTCCCATAGTTTCGCAATCAATGGCGACTTCAGGACCAAGATCCAAATCATCGGGCAGGTCTGAGATATGAAGATAGTTTGTCATATCACTGCTATAGCGTGGGTTGACCCGCTGTAAAAGCGTGGCTTTTATTCTAGCGATATTTGGCCAAGGTCTGGTTTTGGGAGTTTGCTTAACAAGGAACTTACCAGGCTTCTACAATCATGACCATGCCAGCCAGGCGAATATAAGTCTCTGGGCAGCTCTGGATGCTTCAAAACCAGTCTACGCCAGTTGTGGACGATCAAGCATCGCAAGACCGCTGTGTCACGTGGTGTTATTAATGTTGCCTGATCTACGGCATTCTGAACGCGCTGTAGCGCTTGGTGCAGCTCAGCGTAATCTTGTGCTAAGTCCTTTGGTTCAAATTGTTCGGCTAGCCAGGGTGGTAATGATGTTGGCGAAAGAACCAACGCATCGTCGGGAGGCGTTGCATCCCTTGGTCCTAGGTACACGCGTGGCATCAACGGGGCAAATCCTAGCTGCGCCATGGCTTTTCGCGAATGCGCTGATGTGCTGCCCAATATCAGCAGGTGCCAGTGTTTTGGAGCGTCATTTGGGTGGCCATAAATTCGGGGGCTGGCCGCAGAACTTTCTTGTCGCCCGCTCGCTGTTAGGCTGTGCAAACTGTTGCGTCCGCTTTTGACTGACATTATCCAATCGTCGTTGCGCAAGCGGTGCAAGGCGACGCGGGTGGCTTCGGCCTTAATACCCATATCTGACATCAGTACAGACAACACAGGCCCCTCGATCACGTCCCCATCGTTCTGGGCAAGGTCCCCGAAAACAGTGACTAACAACGACCAAACGCGCTGATTGTTTAACGTAGTCAACGCCTCAACGGCGTCTGAAAGTGGTTTAGTAAGCATTCATTGTCAGTAGCTCGTATTCAGCCACAGCCTCATCATCTTGATTGGTTAAGGTCACATGCCATCGCACCTCACCATATTCATCATTGCGGGGTGTTTTGGCCTTAACAGTAAGTTGGACCTTGATTCTATCGCCCGCCTGAACTGGTTTCATAAAGCGTAAGTTATCAAGGCCCGTGTTCGCCAAAACAGGACCTGGATCAGGTTGGACGAACAATCCAGCGGCAAAGCTGATCAAAAGGTAACCGTGCGCAACACGACCTGGGAAGAAAGGGTTAGCTTTGGCAGCCTCTTCATCCATGTGCGCGTAAAACGTGTCACCTGTGAAGTGCGCGAAAGTTTCGATATCTTCCAGCGTAATCTCACGTGATCCGCTGAGAAGGGTATCGCCCAATTCGACATCGTGGAATGTGCGTGTGAAGGGATGAGGCTTGTCTGTTTCTATTGTTGATTGTGGTACCCACTGACTACCTACTGCGGTCAAAATGTCAGGGCTGCCTTGGACTGCGGTGCGTTGCATATAATGCATCACTGCGCGTGTCCCACCTAACTCTTCGCCACCACCAGCGCGACCTGGACCGCCGTGAACCAAGTGGGGAAGGGGTGCGCCGTGGCCCGTTGCCTCGGCCATTGAATCGCGGTTGTTAAAATACAAGCGGCCATGAAACGCGCCTGATGCCATTGTGATTTCGCGGGCCACATCGCCATCATGCGTGATGACGGAAGCAACAAGCGATCCCTTGCCTTTGTTTAACAATTCGGTAGCGTGACCCAAATCACGATATTCCATGATAGTAGAAACAGGCCCAAAGGCCTCAGTATCGTGTACATGCTGTGCGGAATCAGGGTCGTCGCAATGGAAGACTACAGGCGGTAAATATGCCCCCTTGCTTTTGGACATTGGGTGGTTTTCGGGATCACCAATTACGCGCTTAGCTTCAGAACCGATTTGCGCGATCTTTTCCAAAACATCATTTTTCTGCGCTTTAGAAACCAGTGCACCCATTTTTGTTCCTTGGTCACGGGGATCGCCAAGGGTAATGTTGGCTAGACGCTTACCAAGTGCTTCGACGAACGCATCACTGGTGCCCTGTGGCATCAAAACGCGCCGAATTGCAGTGCATTTTTGACCAGCTTTGGTGGTCATCTCGCGCTGCACTTCTTTTACGAATAAATCAAATTCGGGTGTTCCGACTTGCGCATCTGGACCCAAAACAGACGCGTTTAGACTGTCTTGTTCAGCTGTAAAGCGGATTGAATTACGCAAGATATTTTCGTTGCCACGCAGTTTTAATGCGGTGTTAGCCGATCCTGTAAAGGTGACGACATCTTGCAAATCAAGGTGATCTAACATGTCTCCAATACCACCAGACACTAACTGCAGCGCGCCCTTAGGCAGCAATCCACTGTCTAACATAATCCGCACGCAAGCCTCAGTCACATAGCAGGTTGCAGTGGCTGGTTTGATAATCGCAGGCATTCCTGCAAGGAGGGTAGGGGCCAGTTTTTCCAACATGCCCCATACAGGAAAGTTGAATGCGTTTATATGTACCGCAACGCCTTGAAGTGGGGTGCATATGTGGCGCCCCATAAAGGTGCCATTTCGGCTCAACTGTTCTGGTGGTCCATCCAGATAGATCTGTGCGTCGGGCAGGTCGCGCCGCCCTTTAGAGGCATAGACCAACACAGTGCCAATGCCGCCATCCACATCAATTAGGTGGTCGGCTTGTGTTCCTCCGGTGTTGAACGACAACTGATACAGCTCTTCACGATGTTCGCGTAGATGCAAGGCAAGCGCTTTGAGCATTTTAGCACGGTCATGAAATGTCATTGCTCGCAATGCTGGACTGCCGATTTCGCGGCCGTATGCAAGCATGCCCTGAACATCTAAGGCACCGTTTCCGGCTTGTCCGATCACCTTTCCCGTTAGGGCACTTTCAATCGGTCGCGCATCTGCGGACGGGGCGATCCATTGACCAGCGGCAAAGGAATGAACGTTCAGCATGTTGTGTCCTTAATGTTGGTCGTAATTGACGCTTAACGTGTCTGACAATGCGTAGCACTGGCAGGTTAAAACGTAACCAGCTTCGACCTCGTAATCTTCCAGTGCGTGATTGCTTAGCATCTCGTATTCACCCTCGGTCACCTTGGCGATACAGGTGGAACAAACGCCTGCCTTGCACGCGAATGGCGCATCAAGGTTGTTTGCCAAAGCGGCTTCCAGAACGGACTGATCCTTTGGCATCTTGAAGGTGTAATCTGCACCCTCAAACGTCACGGTTGCATCGGTACCTTTGCTGCCTTCGGCGCGTTCCGAAATCGCTTGTTTCGCGAGTCGCCCTTGTTGGCCAGCGCCAAACAATTCGAACTTGATCTGACTGTCGTCCAAGCCATAGAACTTTAAGGCTTCAACAATGCCAAGCATCATGGGTTCAGGGCCACAGATGAATGTTGTATCGACAGCTTTGATATCAACCCAAGTTTGAAACAACGCGGCGCATTTGTCTTGATCGACACGCCCGCTGAATAGATCAATGTCTTGGCCGGTTTCGAGGACATGGATGATCGTGAGGCGTTGCATGTAGACGTTCTTTAGCGCTTCTAGTTCTTCACGAAACATAATCGTTCCAACTGCGCGGTTGGCGTATATCAGCGTGAATGTACTGTCTGGTTCGCGGGTCAGGACAGTTTTCAGTATCGAAAGAACGGGTGTCACACCTGATCCGCCAGCGAAACCAAGATAGTTCTTCGCACTGTTAGGCTCGATTTCCGTATAGAATTTCCCCATTGGTGGCATTGCATTCAGCGTGTCGCCAACTTGCAATTCTGTGTTGGCGAAAGTTGAGAAAGCTCCGCCATCAACACGCTTTACGCCGACTTGTATTTTGCCATCATCAAGGCCTGCGCAGATCGAATAATTGCGACGGAGTTTAGTCCCGTCAAAGTCCCGTTCAAAGGTCAGGTATTGGCCTTGTATGAAAGAAAAATCGTCAGAATTTTCAGGTTCTAATGTCAGGACAACCGCATCGCGTATAGTGCGGTGAATGTCTGTAACGCGAAGGGCAAGGAATGTGGCCATAGGTCATATACACTTAAAATAATCAAAGGGTTCAAGGCAGTCTGTACAGCGCCATTGTGCTTTACAGGGGGTTGATCCGAATTGGCTGATCTTCTCGACCTGCGCGGATTTACAACGGGGGCATTGTGTGGGTCCACCTGCCGTTTGTGGCGGTGCGATGCCATAATTTTCAAGCTTTGCTTTGCCCTTGTCAGACAGCCAATCGGTGGTCCATGCAGGTGAAAGTTGACGTTTCAATGTAACCTTTTTGATCCCGTGATCATTCAAAGCAGTTTCAATATCTAAGTTGATAATGCGCGTTGCGGGGCAACCAGAATAGGTAGGTGTGACTATCACTTCCAACACATCGTTCAGCCAAGTAACACCGCGAATGATTCCTAAATCGACCAGCGAAATTACGGGAATCTCTGGGTCGGGCACGGCATCTAACCACTCCCAAACTTGATCAATAGATGGTTTGGTCATCACCATTTTGCGTCCGGATAAGCACGAGGTAGGAACTGCATTGTTGCAATCATATGGCCCAAATGTTCTGTGTGCCGCGCGCCAGTTTTTCCACCCTTATGTGTGAAGTTATCGGTTGGTATGGAGAGGGTGGCTGTGTCCAGAACGTCATTGGTCAGTTCATCAAACGCAGGACGTAAAGCGGTGACATCAATCAGATCATGTTCGTCAGTCAGGAACATTTCACCCACGTAAGGCCATAACCTATCAAGCCCAGCTTGCATCCGCTTATGGCTTTCTTCAGTTCCGTCCCCAAGAGCGATGACCGTGTCGCTTGAACGCTCCAGATGATATGTCACTTCTTTCAGTGACTTCTCTGCAATGGCTGCGATATCTGAATTCTCAGATGATTTGAGCGCAGCCAGAACCAATGAATGCCACGCATCAAAAAGGAATTGGCGCATCATTGTGTGGCCAAAGTCGCGGTTTGGTTGTTCGACTAACAAGAGATTGCGAAAATCCCAAACATCACGATGAAACGCCAAAGCATCTGCATCGCGACCTTTGTCTTCACATTCGGCTGCTAAACCCAACCAAAGTTGTGTCTGTCCGATCAGATCAAGTGCGGTATTTGCCAGCGCAATGTCCTCTTCCAAAACGGGCGCAACACCGCACCATTCAGAAACGCGGTGGCCAAGGACCAATGAGTTATCGCCCATTCGAAGAAGAAATTGTAACGGATCGCTCACATTGCACCCACTTCATCAGGTATGTCGAAAAAAGTCGGGTGGCGGTATACTTTATCATCCGCGGGATCGTATAGAGAACCCTTATCCTCTGGGCTGGATGCTGCAATAGCGCTGGACTCGATCGCCCAGATGCTCACGCCTTCTTTGCGTCGTGTATAAACATCGCGTGCGTTTTTGATTGCCATTTCCGCATCAGGTGCATGGAGGCTGCCAACGTGGCGATGGGACAAACCGTGCGCGCCGCGAATAAAGATTTCCCAAAGGGGCCAGTCGTTTGTGCTCATGTTATTTACTCCGCAGCTACTGTGCAGCGCCGCCAAGCGCTTTGATCGACGAAGTCCCAGCCAAAGGCGTGGTCTGTCGACCCGTTTTTTTGAAGATATTCCAAGCGCTCCATTGCCTCAGCCAAGTCAGGGGTGTGGTTATCTTCAACCATCCACATCACGAAATGATGTGATGTCATGGCTTGAAACCATTCTTCTTTACGTTCGTAAAACCGCGCATGAACGGTGTTGAAAACGTAGTTGCCAAGTGACGCAACATCTTCCCAAACGGACATGTTTGAGATTATTTCGGCATCACCCGGTACACTGATGTCTGTTGCGTTTCCACTGTCAGACTTCATGCGCCAAACAAAACCGAGGCTGCGTTCAGCCAGGGCATTGATAGTGTCCAGATTGTCCATAAATCCGGACATGCGCGGATCATCTAGCGGATAGGTTGCGTAACCAACATTGAGTTCGGCCAGTCTCATTCTGCGGCGACCTTCATTGCTTTCTTTTTGGCCGCGTGCGCCATCATACCATCGCGAACCCACGCACCATCATCCCAAGCCTTGTTGCGTGCTTCCATCCGCTCAGTCGTTTCTGGACCGTTGCCGCGTAGAACGTCAAAGAACTCATCCCAGTCTGGTTGGCTGAAATCGTAACCGCCCTTTTTTTCGTTCCATTTTAGGTTCTCATCGGGAACGGTCAGACCAAGGTATTCAGCTTGCGAAACAGTTTGATCCACAAACTTTTGGCGTAGTTCGTCGTTGGAATTCATCTTGATCTTCCACGCCATAGATTGTGCGGAATGGACCGAGTTTTCATCCGATGGACCGAACATCATCAATGAAGGGCCCCAGAAGCGGTTAAGGGCGTCTTGTGCCATGTGCTTTTGCGCATCGGTCCCTTTTGCCATCGTCATCATGATGTCAAAACCTTGGCGTTGGTGAAACGACTCTTCTTTACAAATTCTTACCATCGCCCGCGCATAAGGGCCGTAGGATGTGCGCTGCAATGGCACTTGGTTCATAATTGCCGCACCATCGACCAACCAACCCACGGCACCCATATCCGCCCATGTTAGGGTCGGGTAATTGAAAATGCTTGAGTATTTCATGCGGCCATCAAGCAACATCTCAGTCAGTTCATCACGGGTCACGCCGAGCGTTTCAGCAGCGCAATAAAGATACAGACCGTGACCTGCTTCGTCTTGAACTTTGGCCAGTAAAATTGCTTTGCGCTCCAAGGTAGGTGCGCGGGTAATCCAATTTCCTTCAGGCAGTTGTCCGACGATTTCAGAGTGTGCGTGTTGACCGATTTGACGGATCAGGTTCTTGCGATAGCCTGCAGGCATCCAATCCTTTGGCTCGATCTTATCACCAGCGTTGATACGCTCTTGAAACGCACGCTCTTGTGGTTCCATTTCGTCCAACGCTTTGACGCCCGTACCTGTTGATTTCACCATCTGTGCGTACATAGTTCAAACTCTCTCTAGGATCAGGGCAACACCTTGGCCGACGCCGACACACATGGTGCACAGTGCATAACGACCTTGGGTTCGTTGCAGTTGGTAGGCAGCTGTCATGACCAGTCGTGCGCCAGACATGCCCAACGGGTGGCCTATTGCGATAGCGCCTCCTTGGGCATTTACGCGCGGATCATCGTCTGCAACACCAAGGGCGCGCATCGTAGCAAGCCCCTGTGCAGCGAAGGCTTCATTCAGTTCAATAACGTCCATTTGCTCTATCGTCAGACCTGCGCGGGTCAGGACCTTTTCGCAGGCTGGGATCGGGCCGATGCCCATAACGCGAGGCGCAACACCTGCAGCGTTCATCGCAACGATGCGGGCCATTGGTTTGAGGTTGTTCTTTTCGGCGGCAATTTCTGATGCGATCAACAATGCAGCAGCGCCATCATTCACACCTGATGCGTTCCCTGCGGTTACAGTTAAGTCGGGGCCATTGATGCCGCGCAATTTGGCAAGGCCCTCAAGGTTGGTATTTGGGCGTGGGTGTTCGTCCTTGTCGACAATAACAGGGTGACCTTTGCGCTGTTGAATAGTCACTGGCGCAATTTCATTGGCAAACAATCCAGCTTTATGGGCCGAACCCCATCGTGCCTGCGACCGAGCGGCAAATGCGTCTTGGTCTGAGCGGCTAACACTGTGATCTTCGGCAAGGTTGTCTGCAGTCTGCGGCATTGAATCGACGCCATATTCCGCCTTCATTTTCGGGTTAACAAAACGCCAGCCAATCGTTGTGTCGTGCATCGTCTGTGCACGCCCAAACGCCGTGTCTGCTTTACCCATAACAAGAGGTGCGCGGCTCATGTTTTCAACACCACCCGCGATAACCATATCTAAATCACCGGATTTGATACCACGAGCAGCCATACCAACCGCATCCATACCTGAGGCACACAAGCGGTTTACGGTAATGCCGGGGACATCAATTGGCAGACCTGCGAGCAATGTGGCCATGCGTGCAACGTTACGGTTGTCTTCGCCGGCTTGGTTTGCACAGCCTAAGATGACGTCATCAATGCTGGACCAATCCACTTGCGGGTTGCGTGCAATGAGTGCCGCAATGGGTGCAGCCGCTAAATCATCTGTGCGTACGGAAGAAAGCGAACCTCCATAACGACCGATCGGTGTGCGCTGCGCGTCACAAATAAAAGCGTCCATAAATGCCTCCTGCTTGTTCTGAGCTTAGGCGGAGGAACGATTCGATGCAATTTAAATGTTACTAATTTTGGGCTGGTAGAAGAAGAATGTAACACGATGAGCTGAGGTGAATCGATGAAAGTGCTACGGATGACTTTTTTGGTAACTTTGGTGCCCAGAAGAGGACGTCGAACTTATTTTTTTTGTTTAAGTACAGTTACTTATTTTAGGATTGAAATTAAAAAGCGGTCCCGGAAGCGGTCTTCTTAGATCGGAGGGACGTCACCTCTATTTACGTGCTAATTTCAAGCTGAACCGTACTGATACGCTCACCGAGTGGCGTCAATTACCGAGTGTATAGATTTAGGCTATGCAGCAATATGATGAGGGTCCTTATTTGTTTAATGGCACCTTGCAGATCATTTTTCCTGACGAGCGAAATTTATGCACCTTAGCATCGTTTGAACTTTCTCTGTACGGTGGAGGTCAAAAGTATGACCTGCCAACAGGACGCTGACCTGGTCGCCCGTCAGCACCCCATAGGGATGGACCTCTGGCTTATCTTTGACCTTTAGGGTCGTCCAGGGTGTTCCCAATGTTGGAGTTGATTGTTCCCCTGTATCTTAATTATACGCCCCATAATCTATAAAAATCTCTTGCCGGGAGAAATAGGAAATAATGATTTACCGTACCGAAATTGATGGCCTTCGCGGAATATCCGTACTTGGCGTTATTTTTTTTATCATGCAGGGTTCAGCAGCATCTCTGGTGGCTTTGCTGGGGTGGACGTATTTTTTGTCATTTCTGGCTATCTTATTGGTGGCAAAATACCCAAGTAATTGATTTAAAAAATGCACTGGCTGTTCAGGTCTTTTTTGAGTTTCAGCCTCGGTTAGGAGATGCATATGTCTAAAACGGATTATTCTTGGTGTCTTGTGCTTGTAATTTGGGGGGAAAAATATTCTGATAAATTTGTGGATGCTCTTGTCAAAAGCGTGGAGCAGCACTCTAAATCTTGCAAGCATATCGTCCTTATTACTGACCACATTCGAAATGATCTTTCAGACAATATCGTGCAAAAGCTTATCCCCGATTTTTTCAATCAGCCACTTTTTTTTAAAGGCGGCTATGTAGTAAAACTCTCATTGTTTCACAAAAGTGTTCTGCCATCTAACATGCCATGTGTTTATATTGATCTCGATACAATCGTAGTTGGTGACGTAGGCAAAATTGCAGCATTGGTATCGTCTCCTAACGATTATTTTATGCTTCCACCTGGAAACCTCGTTGGTTTTGGATCAATCAGAAGGTGGCTTTATAAACAAACAAAGGGAAAGCGCTTTGCGACTGGAAATTCGTCGATTGTGGCGTTCCATTCCTCGGCTGCGCCAAATATCTGCGAAGAATTTGAGAAATTATATACTGAGGGTTTGACGGACGATCGTAAAATGAAAATCGACGACGTATTCATTTCTTGGTTTGCCCAAATCACCTTGCAAAAAATACCGGCGTCTTTAGTGGTTATGTTCCGTCGTGAGTTTCTATCACGTTCACGATTTCTACTAGAGTTAAAAAGACTGTCCCCTTTTAGTGTAATGCGTAGAAATAGTTTGGTTGCAGTCACATTTAACGGTGCCCAACACAAACCGGAAGAGTTTCTTACATTAAAGGACGGCGATAAAATACTAGATGAAAAGAACCGCTTCAGTTTTTGGAGCAAAAAATATTTAGGTAATTTTAAAGCTAAAATCCTACAATTTGCAAAGTCAATCATATAATATAACAGGCTCTTTCCTGCTGTTAGATGCACTTTGTATCAATGTCTGCGTTGGCTTGTTATACCCAAAATAAATAATAGCTGGCATCCCCCGCCTGGCCACCCGCGAAGGGAAGCCAGGTGGGGTTTGAGTGTATGCATGTTTTATGCCTGAGGCAGCCTCACCCCGCCGACAATTTCCCTCTTCTGCGCATCGGATATCCCCGCCGAGTACAGCCCGTAGGTCAGCTTATTGGCGGAGCGTGCGGAGTGGTGCCCCACGAGGGTTGCGGTGAAGTGCTCAGGAACCCCTGTGCGCTCACACTGGGTGATGAACCACTTGCGGGTGGAGTGGAACACCGTGCCACTGAGTTCTGGATGACGTCTGCGCAGGTGAGCGTATCGCTTTACGACCCTGTCCACGCTGAGGTGTGGGAAGAGCCGTCCTGACGTTGGCAGAGCAGTATCCAACAACCCTTCCAGCACCCCATGCAGTGGCACCTCCCGCTCTGTAGCCTTGGACTTCAGCAAGCGTACCGCATTGGGCCTGATGCTGACAAACCGCCCTAGGTTTCCCTTTGTTGTGATGTCTTCCGCCATGAGCCCACAGATCTCCCCAGAGCGCATGCCTGTGAGAAGCCCGAAGAGCAGTGCACTGTGCAGTACCCTGTCCTTGGCTGCCAATAAGACGCTGACCTGCTTATCGGTCAGCACTCCATGGGGATGAACCTCTGGCCGGTCTTTGACCTTGAGGGCCTCCCAAGGGTTGGCTTCCAGTTCCCCCTCACCAACACACCAGTCAAGGAACTGGGACATCTGCTTAAGGATACGAGCCTGGGTCTGAGGTGTCAGAGTGACACCCTCAGAGGCCACTGACAGGCTTGCAAGGTCAGCCAGACCAGCGTCCTTCCCCTGCCTGTACTTGCGCACATTGGGAGAGAGCTGGGTGATGTACCCCAGCACCTCTTTTCCCTGGATGAGGGATAAGTCACCAACAGTATGTCTGAGGTGCCCCTAGATTTGTAGACGGTTTGCTTGGTAATTTTGGAACCAAGGAGAGACGGATATGAGTAAGGGAATTCGGTTTACGGACGAGTTTA
>JGI20153J14295_10001892_pt1 | contig 15597 bp, 15 predicted proteins | sample COG_03_FD_14295 | JGI IMG/M metagenome (IMG submission 14295) | reverse complement strand
TCAGTGATAAATCCAAATCCTTTAGATTCATTGAAAAACTTTACTGTTCCTTTACTCATAATAGTGTAATTAAAATTTATAATATTTTTGCAAACGTACAAACTTTTTATAGATATTACACTATTTAATTTATTTTATTTTAAATTTATTAATAAAAAAATAAAAATAGTACTACAACTTATCCGCATTCCATGCTTCAAATGACTTCACAATTTTACCTTCATCATTAAATCTGTGATTCACCATCACTGGAAGTGTAATTGTTTTGTTGTCTGATTTACGTACAACAGATAAACGCCACCATGATTGAACAAGCCCTTTTTGGGAATCAAATTCATAGTATTTAATTCCTTTGTTGTCGATACTATTGATTGTGTACTTAGATAGGAACTCTGCTTGCATGCTTTTAAACTCTTCCATTGTCAAATCTTCAGCATCCCAGTCACTAAAAAGCCCATCAAATGTTGCATTTTCGTCAAACGCTTCAAAAAAGTGGTCCATGTTTCCGTACTGTAATGCATGCATCGCCTTTCTTACCGTATTAATGTTAGCGTGGTTTGAGTAAATTTTACCATCACTTAAATTAGTTCTACTTTTCCAGCTTTCCATAAATGGAAATTGGTTCATATAGGTACGTGAAAATGAAATTTTGTTGTCAGAATTAACTGCATATTGGGTATGTCTTCGTTGTGAAAACTTCACCCCTGTCATAGCTCCAACTCCAGTAATAGCTTCCCAACAGTACACTAAAGTTACGTCTTTGAAATCTTTGTCATCGTATTTAATAGCATCTGGATACGCATTTTTAGCGGTTTTTAAAGAGTAGTATCTGTTTTTTGTATTCCATGAATCTACATTGTCAATAAACTCTTTTTTAGTGGCGGGCTCACGGTCTTTATTCATTTCATCACCCCAAACGCCTTTAAAATCATCAGATAATATGGTATTTAAAGCTTCTAAGTTATTTGTGTTTACAGCTGCATACATTTGATTGACGACATCAATTGCTGGATGATCTATGTAAACAGTTCCATTTTTCTTCTTTTGAGCAAATACAAGTACCGTACTAGCTACCAAAAGTAACGTTGATAATTTTGTTTTCATTTTTGGTTAATTTTAATTAGTTTTAAATTGAAAGTAAAGATATGAAAATATAATATATCTAAACAAAAACTAACAATAGTAATTGAAGATTAACATGTAACAAACAGCATCTAGTGAATAGTTGTAGAGCAAGAATTAGCTAGAAAAAAAAAACTTATCTCAAAGAAATACTTTCAATTTCTAAATTGAAACGTTCATTTGTTTTATTACCAATCAAGAATGCGATTTGCTCAATGGTATTGGCATCAAAATTTGGAATATCTAAAGAGCGTCCTCTAAAACTTGGCGCAAACATACTCAAAGGTATTACTATTTCTTCTTTTGAACCAGTGGTCTTAAAAGTGTAAATATAAGAATGACGTTGATTATAATCTGATTTTAGTCGAAACTGATAGGACTTGCCATCCCCTTTTAGGTTTAAAACAATGAACTCAAAACCATTTGTAATAATAGCCTCAAAATTGTACCGTAAGGAAGAAAAACCACCATTATTTTCGGTAGTCACATAGCCTTCAAACAGACCCAAACCATCGGAATTGACCGAAAACGATCCTTGAGACATCCCTCCCATCACACGATCATCTACAATTTGCCACCCTTTTGTAGAAACACCAGATTCGAATTTAAAAATAATAGATGGAGTTTGAAACATAGTCATAGCAGTAAATAAAATCAATGTATATAGCATCTTTGAAAAATTTAAACTTTGGGAAGCGCTTCTAGAATTTCATCAAAATTTTCTCTCAAGTAGGCTCTTAATTTCTTTTTATAATCCTCTTTGAGCCAACTTAGAAAATTATGAGTACTCTTACTGATACATTTTGAATAGCGATGTATTCTAAAATCTATATCATCGGCAAGCAATTTCACAAGATCCAAAGCATCATATATATCCTCGCTATTCTCTATACAAATTTGCGCATGTTGCTCAATAGAGCGCTTCAATACTACTTTAGATGATTCTCCACTTCGAATGGATTGGATATACGTTTTATTGACATCAAAATAAACATCTTTAGAATTAGAGAAAGAGGCTCTAATATCATCTGGCATTTCATAAATAAAATTGCTTTCAAGTTCTTCATCACTTAAAACACCATCTAAATAATAATTTGGATACTTAAAGATGCGTTGCCAATCTAGATTTGTGCTTCCCCATGGTCCAAAACGGTGAAAATTATTACCAAGGTCGATCACGTCAAAAGAATTTTTATTCTTTAAAATACGAGATCCTCTTCCTATCATTTGATAATAGAGTGTCAAAGATTTAGTGGCACGATTTAAAATAATAGATTCCACTGTTGGTTCATCAAACCCTGTTGTTAATATACTCACTGAGGTTAGAATGGCATTTGGTGTTTTCTTAAACCACTCTAAAATTTGAGTACGTTCTTTTTTTGAGGCCGTATTATCTAAGTGCGCAACAGGATATCCAGCATTTCTGAACAAATCATACACAAATAATGAGGTATTAATTCCGTTGTTAAAGATTAATGTTTTTTTGCCTTCACAGCGTTCGTTATAAGCTTCCATTAGCTTTGATAACATCTCGTTATTAGTATATAAATCTTCAGAAGATTTTACGGTATAATCTCCGTTTGCACCAACAACCAAAGACGTCAAACCAACATTATAAGAATACATATTCGCTTGCGCTAGAAATTCATTCTCAATCAAGGACTCTATACTTTCTCCTACAATTAATTCATTGTAATTATCAGCCATTGGAAGTTCGATATTTGAACTTAATGGGGTCGCAGTAACGCCTAAAATAAAGGACTTCTCAAAGAATTTAAAAAGTTTGGTAAACGAATTGTAATGCGCTTCATCAATAATAATTAAACCAATATCTGAGATGTCTAATTTATCATCTTTTAATCTATTGTTTAGTGTTTCAACCATCGCTACAAAACAATCAAATTGCGACTGATCTTCTAAATTCGCTTTACTATCAATCACTTTGTTTTGAACTCCAAACTCTGTCAGTACAGACGAGGTTTGTTTACAAAGTTCAATTCTGTGTGTCATCACCAATACTTTTTTCTTGTGAGTTTTTAAGTATTGACTCACAATTTCTGAAAAAATAACGGTTTTACCACCACCCGTTGGTAGTTGGTACAAAAGGTGATAATCAGGAGCAGCCGTTTCAAAACATTGAAAGATTTTTTGAATTGCTCCTTTTTGGTAACTATAGAGTTCTTTACCTGTTTTACGTTCTAGTTGTTCTGAAATGGAAAGCATAGATCTTTTTGATGGATTTTTGCAAAAGTACATTCTTTATTGTGTTTATAAAGAATTATTTTGGAATATTTTTTTTTGATAATTAAATAAATAATAAAAGTTAATTTGTGGTGATTATATTTTTATTTACAAAAAATAATATTAATTTTAAAAAAATTCTTAACCTACTATGAATAATAAATTACACCAAACATCAAATCGTTTTTGGATCCTTGGAATTCTTGCAATAATATGGAATCTTGTAGGCGTATTCGCCTACTTAGGGCAAACTTTTATGAGTGACGAAATTCTTAAAACATTATCTAAGTCAGAACAAAATTATTTTATAACTATTCCTGCGTGGGTAACAGCAGCATTCGCAACAGCTGTTTTCGCAGGACTCTTTGGAAGTATCTGTTTATTATTTAAAAAGAAAATTGCTTTTTTTTTATTTTTAATTTCATTTGTTGCCTTAGTCCTACAACACAACTATAATATATTTATTCAAGAGCACATGGAAATTGGAGGGGCACAATTAATTTTACCTTTCACAACTACATTAATTGGAGTTTTATTGGTTTGGTATACTTACAAAATGGGTAAAAAAAAGATATTAATTTAGTCTTTTTTCACTTCAAGTTTGTGTGTTTTTTTTGTCCCTGCATACATTTCGTATTTCTGAAATCGTGCTTCTAATTTAGCATTAAATAGCTTTATTTTTCTTGATGGCCTTAACCCAACGTGTTTTAATGCTTCTAAATTTGAGGATATCATCCAAGCATTTGTCCCCGGATATTTATGTTTGAGAGTAGATCCTATTGCACCATAAAACGTTTCCATTTCAATATCTAATCGCTCTCCATAAGGCGGGTTAAACACCATGTGTAAGTGCGCTTCGCCTCCTTTTTGAGTTTTGAAAAAATCCTCGTGTTTTATATATATAAAATCTTCTAACTTTGAATTTTCAACATTTTGAATGGCTTTTTCAACCGCACTAGGCGATTTATCAAACCCCATAATTTTATGATGGAAATCACGTGTTTTAGAAAGTAAAGACTCCTCAATTTTCTCAAACAAATCTACATCCCAATCTTCCCAACGCTCAAAACCAAATTCGTTGCGCATCAAATTAGGAGGTATGTTACAAGCAATCATTGCGGCTTCAATAAGAACTGTGCCTGAACCACACATAGGGTCCATAAAATCACTTTGACCATCCCAGCCAGAAAGCATGACTAAGCCAGCAGCTAACACCTCGTTTATGGGGGCTATATTTGTAGCTACTTTATAGCCGCGTTTATGCAGCGATTCACCCGAACTATCTAATGAAACAGTACAGAAATGGCGATCTATATGGATGTCAATTTTTAAATCTGGAAATCTCAAATCTACATTTGGACGTTCGCCAGTTTGATCTCTGAAGCGATCTACAATCGCATCTTTAGTTTTGAGTGATACATATTGTGAATGCGTGAAAGTCTCTCCATTTAGGGTCGCCCCTACTGCTAGACTGCCATTTGATTTTAAATAATTTTCCCAAGGAATGGCATTAATTTTTTTGTATAAATCAGTCTCATTTATCACTTTGAAATTTGCGATAGGTTTAAGGATTTTAATCGCCGTACGCAACCCCAAATTGGCTTTATACATAAAACCTTTATCGCCCACAAAACTCACATGCCTTACGCCAATTTTCACTTCTTGAGCGCCAAGTTGTTTTAATTCCTTCGCTAAAAGTTCTTCAAACCCAAACAAGGTTTTAGCAACCATCTTAAAATTATTCTCCATCAAAATTATTTAGTACGCACAAAAATACAGTATTTTTGTGCGAGTTAGAAGTAAAAAAATGACAAAAGAACATTCAAAGTGGTTTCAGTCTTGGTTTGATACATCGTATTATCACATCCTTTATAAAAACAGAGATTATAAAGAAGCAGAAGTTTTTATTAAAAACCTGGTATCCTATTTAAATCTCGAAAAAGGGGATTCAATATTGGATTTGGCCTGCGGAAAAGGTAGACATTCTATCTTTTTAAATACATTAGGATACAATGTAACCGGAATAGATTTGTCTAAAAACAGCATTGAACATGCTAAGGCACATGCTTCAAGTTCTCTCTATTTTGATGTTCACGACATGAGAGAACCTTACACTACTAAATTTGAAATTGTTTTAAATTTGTTTACTAGCTTTGGATATTTTGATAAAGACGTTGATAATTTTAAAGTGATTCAAACCATTAAATCGAGTCTAAAACAAAATGGAATTGGTGTTATCGATTTCATGAACAGTCCATATGTGATTGAAAATTTGATTTCTCAAAATACTCATGAAGATGAAAACGTGAAATTTAATATAAAACGTAGCTTTTCTGATGGATTTATTTCTAAAAACATTGAAATCATTGACGCAGATAAAACATGTCATTACGAAGAAAAAGTACGTGCTTTTACGTATCAAGATTTTGAGAAAATGCTCTCAAATGCTGGATTACATTTGCTAGATTGTTTTGGGAATTATAAATTAGATCCTTTTAACAGTAAAACTTCTGAACGTTTAATTTTAATTTTTATGGCTAATGATTAGTTTTCTAGCGCCTATACTGGCCGTTGTATTTGGAATCGCAATAGTGCTAATATATAGTAAATCCAAGCCTTTAAACTTGAAATTATTTCTAGCATTTAGTGGTGCGTTTTTACTGTCAACAACAATTTTTGAATTACTCCCTGAGGTGTATTCTCATCTTGAAACCAAAAAAATTGGGGTGTTTATAATGGGCGGTATTCTACTGCAGATTTTATTAGAATTTTACTCCAAAGGCGCCGAACACGGACACTTACACCAACAAGATTCAAACGCTCAATTTCCTTGGTTTTTATTTATTAGTTTAGGAATTCATGCGTTTTTTGAAGGGTTTCCTTTAAATGATCATCATAATATTATCATTGGTGTGGTCATCCATAAAATTCCCATCGCAATTTTAATTTCAACTTACCTACTAAAATCAAAATTACCAAAAATTCAAGTCGCTATATTTTTAACTATATTTACGTTGATGACTCCTTTAGGGTCAATAACTGCTGAACTTTTCAGTATCTCATCTACTGTTATTTATAGCATAAACGCCATTGTGATTGGAATGTTTTTTCATATATCTACCATTCATATTATTTGAAAGTAGTGAAGGGCATCATTTTAATTTGAATAAAATTCTAATGATTGTAGCTGCTGTTGTTTTAGCTTATTTTATATAAAATCATGTTTAGTAAAAGTGAAGCTAAACATCTTAGACACGAGTTTTGGACTAGTTTTGGAAAGTCATTTCCTAGAGATTGGATCCTATACAACACCAATGTTAAAGGGCTAAGTTTTAAATTTTATTTTGACACCAAAACCGCCTATGTGGCGTTGTGTATTGATATGGCTCCTGATAAACAACTCGCTTATTGGAACAAAATACGGTCTCATAAATCAATTCTTGAATCAGATTTCTTTGCGGATATCATTTTTGAAGAAACGTTACAAGTGTCAAAAGAAAAAACACTTTCTGCTGTTTATGTGTCTATAAATTCTGAGGTATCAATTCACAATAAATCTACTTGGAAAACCACAATGGAATTTTTAAATAAGTCTATGATTAAGTTTGAAGATTTTTATACCATATACAAAAATACGATTAAGATTTGAGTCTTAATCGTATTCAGTAGGTTTAAAAATGGGACAAAAAAGGTTAATTAATTTTTGAGTTTCAAAACAAAATTGGTGCTTTAATTCGAATCAAAATAACCGCATTTTATTCACATCACAAAGGGTTAAGTAACAAGCGGACATTTCATGTAACAAACGGTGAGATTTCAGTGATAAACGGAATGCTGAATACAAATGAATTAATTATAACCTATAAAGCTATGGATTCCATTGTTTGGAAAGCTCATATAGATCAAACGTGTTAAACGGTTTTTGATAGTCTAGTCGACCGTTTTGAAATTGACGTAACAAAATATCCTCAATCAAATAGTCTTCTTCTGAATTCTTAGGGTCAAAAGGGAGCTTCAAAGAGATATTGAATAGTCGAGCCGTATTGTTGTACCAAAAGGCACGCCAACCGCTTCTTAAGGACTTGATCAAATCAAATGCTGTTTCGCCCGTTTGTCGATGAATTAGTTTTATTAAAATTTGACCTTCTGTAATAGTGAATTTTTTAAGCTTTTCCGCAAACTCATCTTCAATATACCGTTGAACCATACGCGTATACTTTTTTCGTTTTCGTTTGCTCTTAAGATTTATCATTTGCTTATTTAAGCTATCCAAACGTTCTGCAGCTAATTTTGCATACGGATATACCTTCATCGTTTTTCGTTGTAAAATCAAATACCGCCGCCGCGATTCTGAAGAAGTAAATTTTAATTTAGGAAGAATATATACCTCATTCAGATTTATAGAACTATTTGTAATAGTATCCCCGACAATTACTAAATAATTTTCGGATATCGAATCGTTTTGTATCGGTCGTGTCTGCCCAAAAATGAGAACGGGAACCCAAAAAAATACATAAAAAATCGACTTCATAACTAAGTTTACGTGTACTGCTTCAAACTTACAAAATATGCCGTAATCTATGTGTGATTATCATTCATATTTGTTATTTTTAACCAAAATTTAAATCAAAATGGCACAAAAATCGATATTAGATAAAAAAGCACTTACATTCTTAGAAGATTATCTCAACAACGCAGCCCCAACAGGCTACGAATGGGACGGTCAAAAACTATGGATGGACTACCTAAAACCCTATGTAGATACTTTTATTACAGATACCTACGGCACAGCTGTAGGCGTTATTAATCCTGAGGCGCCATTTAAAGTAGTCATTGAAGGACATGCCGATGAAATTTCATGGTATGTCAACTATATTTCCGATGATGGTCTTATTTATGTCATTCGAAATGGCGGTAGTGATCATCAGATTGCTCCTAGTAAAATTGTGAATATTCATACCAAAAAAGGCATTGTTAAAGGCGTTTTTGGCTGGCCAGCAATTCATACGCGTAGCGCTGCAAAAGAACAAGCCCCTAAGCCGGATAATATTTTTATTGATATTGGCTGTAAAACCAAAGAAGCCGTAGATGAATTAGGCGTACATGTAGGCTGTGTGATCACCTATCCTGACACTTTCCATGTCCTTAACAAAGATCATTTTGTATGTCGTGCTTTAGACAACCGAATGGGTGGTTTTATGATTGCACAGGTCGCACGTTTATTACATGAAAATAAAAAAACACTGCCATTTGGCTTATACGTTACTAACTCCGTCCAAGAAGAAATTGGCTTACGTGGCGCCGAAATGATTACGCATACCATCCAACCAAACGTTGCGATTGTAACGGATGTGACGCACGACACCACCACCCCAATGATAGATAAAAAAACCCAAGGTCATTGCGAAATGGGCAAAGGGCCTGTAATCGCCTATGCCCCTGCGGTTCAACAAAAACTACGTGATTTAATTACGGACACAGCGGAAGCACATAAAATTCCGTTTCAACGTGCCGCACTTTCAAGAGCTACTGGAACAGATACAGATGCCTTTGCGTATAGCAACGGTGGCGTTGCTTCTGCACTAATTTCATTGCCTCTAAGATACATGCACACCACCGTTGAAATGGTGCACCGTGACGATGTAGAAAACGTCATTAAAATGATTTACGAAACTTTATTAAACATCAAAGACGGCGAAACATTTTCTTATTTTGACTAATTTATAGTGGACGAATACTTAGATATTTGGAATTCTGAAGGGCAACCAACAGGACACACATGCTTGAAGGATGAAGCCCACCAAAACGGTTGGTTTCATCCCACAGTGCATCTTTGGTTTTATACGGCCACGCCTGCCCTATTACTTCAAAAACGAAGCCTTACAAAAGAAACTTTTCCAGGCTTTTGGGACGTTTCTGTAGCGGGTCATGTCAGTGCAGGTGAATCCATAATAGAGGGCGCTTTAAGAGAAGTCGAAGAAGAAATTGGACTGAATATACAAGAAGCTGACTTAACGCTTCTTGACATTCGAAAAAACACCAATCGATTCGATAATGGAATTATAGACTGTGAATTTCAACATGTGTTTTTAGTGAAATTAGAAGTCCCCGTTTCTCAACTTCGCATACAAAAATCGGAGGTGGATGCCGTACGATTGTTTTCTTTTGAAGAGCTTCAAATATGTAAACGCAAACTACATCCTACGTATAGCATTGTCCCAGCCGATATGAGTTATTACCAGTTTGTGATGGACGCGATATTGAATTTATAATTAGCAGTGATTTTGCCGAATGCCACGCGCTGGCGTGATGCTGTGAAACAAATTCAGTTATTTTTTTATCGGCTTTATCTTAACGGGCACTACGCTAATGCGTGGTACTAGCTGTCGCAAAAGCAATGTCTAAAGTTAAGAAGTAGGTGTATTCTTTTTTTAGAAGAGTTGCGCAACAGTTCCGGGTGTTAGGCAAAATGTATGTTCTTTATTTTCTCTTCAAATTGTTCGGATTTAAAAAAGATTAATTTTTTTCCAATCAACCTACTTTTTAAATAACCAATGGCTTCTAAATTCAATAAATCTGTTCTTGCTGTTTGATAGGATGTCCCAAACTTTCCTTGAATTTCATTAATATTTAATATTAGATCTGGTTCATTAATTACAGATTTGACTGTTTCAGCTTGGCGCTCATTTATGTTTTCATTTTTCAGAATGCTATATAAACTCTTTTTTTCATTAGTTTTTCTTTCGATGTACTCCTTTAAGCTGTTTAAAGCTAGATCCATTGATTTTAAATTAAAATCAATGAAATATGTCAAATCATTTTCATCATATTCGGTATATAAATAGGCTCTTGCATATTGGCTAGGAGATTTAATTATTATTCTTGATATGGATAAAAACTCAACAAGCCAATACCCTTGAGAGATTAAATACCAATAGAAAATTGCTCTTGCAGTCCTTCCATTTCCATCAACAAATGGGTGGATATATCCGATAAGAAAATGAAGTATGATTCCCCTAACGATGGGATGCACAAAGTTTTTGTCATTTTTAGCATTTGCAAATTTGCAAAATGCTTCGATTAATTTAGGGAGTTCGGCATATGATGGTGGGTCATAAAATATATCACCATTTATGTCAACTACTTTTACTTCGTTATTTGTTCGAAATTGGCCTTCGTATTTTTTTTCATCAAGAGTGCCTTTAGTCATTAAGCTATGAATGCGTTTAATGATTTCAGGAGTTAATGGCTTATTTTGAATAGATTTGATTTCTCTTATAGTGAGGTAATTATTTAGAATCATTTTTTCAGAATGATTCTTTGGCTTTCTCTTTGTTCTTAGCATTGATTTTGCAACTTCTCTTGTTGTAACAGCGCCTTCTAATTGACTGGAAGCTATTGCCTCTTCCATTAATGAACTAATCATAAAACGTTCTTTTTCTCTTTCAGGAACAATTGAGCCTCCTTCTAGTATGCCCCCAAGGTTTAAATCAAATTGATGTAATCGTTTTAGTGTTTTTTCTGATATATTGTATTTGAATTTAAATCCATTTACATCGCAGAGGTTTATATTTGAAATGTTTCTTTTTCGTTGAAGTTTAATAAATTTCCATAAAAATTTTGGGTCACTGTAAAATCCTTTTGTCTTATGTTTAAATCTCTCCCAATATGGATAATCCTTTTCAACCTCAAAGACCTTATCCAATAATTCTTTGTTTCCTAAGAGAGTTATAAGATCGTTGGTTTCGTCTTTACTTATTTCGGAGCTTGGTGGTCGTTCAGGTTTCTTCATGTTTAAAAATCTACTAATTATATCAAATTTAGTAGTTTTTACTACAACCTCCTAATATTATCTACTAATTGTTTCTAATTAGTAGATTTTATGTTACTAAATTTTGAACAATTATTAACTAATTATAAGAAAGTTATTACCTTTTGCCAAATGTGTTTGTGTATGATTAGTTGCGTGTTTTAAGCACTAAAGTTAGCAAATAAATCACAGATAGAAAATCCGACCTGCCACGCTTTTAGGCGTGGGAGGACTTTCGCAAGTAGGCAAGAAGCCAGCAATAAATTATATACGGCTTAGCCACTGGCTTTTCTTACAAATTCAGCTTTTCAAATAGCACTCGATTTCTTTCTTTAGAGTCTTTTAAAACTTTGTCGAAACTCATTATTTCCACATACATATTGTAATTGTCATTAAAGAAAAAATAACCATCTCCGCTTGGTAAAAGTTTATATCCTGCGTCTTGAGCGGAAGCTTTAAGTTTCTTTGTTAAATCACAAACTACATATGCATAAATTGGTGTGTTTTGTCTTAAATCAAATTCTCTTTTGTTTTTGTCTTTTGCTTCTCCGTTTATTACCTCTCTTGCATATCTGTTAATTTGTGAGATAGGATTTTCTTTTTCTGAATAGTCATCTCTCATTGGACGCTTAAATTCAATTATTACAATTGATTCGTATGGTTTCTCGTCATTTGAAAATGCAAATGGTTTATTAAAAACAATTAAATCTGGTCGTTCACTTGATTCTGATTCTATTGGTTTTATCTTTTTAAATTTTTTATCTGAGGCTAAATATTTGTGATAAGAAAGCTTTTCATCAATCATCCACAAATTATGGTCTTCAAACCCAATTTCATCTGATAAAGTTTGTAAAGGGAAAACAAGACTGTGAACCGCTTTTTCAGGTGCTTTGGTTTTAAGAAATTTTTCAAATAAGTCGAGTACTAATTTTCTGTGAATTACGTATTCCGATAATTTAGAATTACCGACTTCTATAATTTTAGAGTAAGTTTCTTGGTGTTGTTCGGCAAAGCTCTCTCTATCTTCTTCGTTTTCAATAAACTTTAAAATTTGATTAGCTTCTTTCTTAACCTCAAGTTCTAGAACTTGTTGAATTTTGAAAAGTTCCAATTCCATTTTTTCCTCATTTAGAGTAGAAGGAATTTTCTTAATTTGATTAGGTTTATATTTAAGAAGCTGTTTATATCTTGGGTGTTGAGCAACAAACTCTCTTACTTTGGTAAATCTAGTTTCTGATAATTTTTCTATTTGGTCTTGAAATTCTGTTTGAATTAGATTAGTAATTGTTGTTCTTAACTCCTCTTGTGAAGTTTCATCTGGAAACTCAACATCTCCTTTTGAAAAACTAATTGTTGTTCTTTCGTCATTTACATTATTATCTAAAAAATCGCCTTCAACGTAAACTGAAATCGAAAATGGAACTCCCTCTTTATCGTAAAGAAAATTATCCATTTCTGGAATGTCTACAGAAATTTTGTCAAAAGTAACCTCTCGAGTATTAGCACAATAATGTATTTTATTATCTACTTTATTACTGTATAGTTTGACAATACTTAAATCAAATTGATTATTTCTGATTTTAATTTTTTTCGATTTGACTTGACCTTTAGTAAATAATTTAAAAAGGTCATTTACAACTATGGTTTTGCCCAAATCATTTATCAATATTCGCGGGCAATTCTCGTTTAAAAAATAAACGAAAGTGTGTTCAATTATTTTTAGTGCAATATCTTCTGGGTTATTATTACACCATTTTCTGTAATCTTGTTTTAAACCTCTTAACGCTACGATTGTATATCTTTCTTCCGTTGTGTTTACTTGTTCTATGCTATGGTTTTCAATTCCTCTTTTTGTTGGTTCAAATTTGAATTTTCTTAAATTCCAATGTCCGTTTTCTTTAAAGCGACTTTCTATTTCCGCTTTTCGGAAAGCACGTAACCAAGTAAAGCGACCTATACCTTTTCCACCTTTTGAATATTTATAAGTGGAATGAGCGTAATTGAATGAATCGTAATTATTTTCTGTAAACCCAATTCCATTATCTTTTACAACGAAGTCTATTATATCTGGTAGTTTTTCATTTTCAGAAAGTTCGAGTTCTTTTTGAGCTGAACGGATAATGTCAATTTCTATAATACCATTTTTTGTTGCACTATCTTCTTCAATTGCTTGAATGGAATTTACAATAGCCTCAAACAATGGAAGTAATGTGTTGCTGTATGCTAGCTTCTTTTCGTTTATTTTTCCTTTTATGTCTATTTGCATAGTTCTGTTTTCAGCTTGTGGCTAACGTATAATGATAAGAGGAGGAGTGACGAAGGAGCTCTTCCTTCTTATCTAATGTTACCTGCTGGCTTTTACAATGGTTCCGCTGAGTTCCAGTTTCTCTCAGGAAATATATTGGCCTTAGAATTAATATGTATTGTTCCTGTTTTATGTGTACTATATGTATTACAATTAGGTAAGTTTTTCTTTATACAACTGATAACAGCTTTTCTAGGGTGTTTTTTACTTCCATTCGCAGAAACCCAAAACTGTTTAGGGTTGAAATTGCTTATCCAATTCGTACTTACATTTCTTCTGCTTCCATGGTGTGGTAATTGGCAAAAATGTAAATCTTTTATTTGAAAGTTATTACTTTCTGAAGATTCAAAAGAGTCAACTCCAGCATCCGCTGTAAATAAGTATTCACGATTACTAGAATCTATGAGTTTTGTTAAAACGGATGTCAAGTTTTCTGCGGACGCATCATTTTTTTCGTCTACGATATCACAAGAATTTAAACCTTCTTGAACTTCATTGATTTCGCTTTCAGATTGAATATTAGAACCTGATGTTTTTAGATTATCGATATTTGTGAAGTATCCAAGTTGCTCTAAATAAAAGGATTTTGACGGTCCAACAAATTCAAATAAATTATGATCTAGCTGATTATCTGAAAATGCTTCTAATTTAGCTATTCCATATTGGCTTAGCACATTACTAAGATCGCTAGACTGTTCTAATGAGGCGTACAGTTTTTGAACTCTTTTGTTCGAATACAAATATGATTCATTTAAACTTTTAATTTCCTTTCTTTTAGCCTCTTCAATATAGTCGGTTGGATCATTATAATAGAATCTTACAATCCTATTTTTAAAATAGTGAACTAAATCTATTAAGCCACCAATATGATCAGCATGAGGATGAGTATTGATAATTAATATTGGACAGTCATTTGAGATATGAGGTTTAATAAAACTTTCATAATGTTCAATTATTTTTTTTGCGTCTTTGGGATTGCCACCATCAATTATCGTTACAAAGTCAGAATTATCTGCCTTTGTCCATATAATATTACAATCTGCATTGCCCAGTGAAAGCATATCGATACTAAAGTCCATTTACTTATTTTTTTAAATATTGTTCGAATAAAATCTTTGCGTAGTAATTACCATATCTATTAATTAAAAACTTACTCAAAATGATTGGCAATATATAGACAAGCAAAAAGACTAAATTAAGTTTGAATGCAAATGGATTAGTAAAAGTATATTGAAACAGAAAGATATTTAATATTGAAATTATTGCAGCTAAAACACTGCCACCGATAAGATTTCTGACAAAACCATATTCGATATTGTGCTGAAGTATCATGGAATTGTCTCTTGTCACATTTCTTACTTGAGCAATAGCACTTGAAATAGTTTTTCTAGCTTCTTCTTCATTTTCGTTTTCAGCATTTTGATCTAGTATGTGAATATCAAATTCCGCAGCAATTTTTTGAACTATTTGAGATTTTACTGAATTTGCCAAAGTGGAATCAGAATTAAGTAAATAATTTGTTGTTGGCATATTTAATTCCTCTTTGAAGAATATATTTTGAAATAATTCTTTTGAAATCAATCTGTTAATTTGAACCAAAAAGTAGATTATCGCAACCGAAAAAGTTATATCACTAGCCCACTTATAGCCTTCTAGAAATGTCATAAAGTTTATTAAGTTCTCACTAAATCCAAAGTAGTATAAACTGAGAATCGGAATTGAAGCCAAGATTGTCGGAAACAATCTAGCTTTTATATAATATTCGTTTATTTTCATCTTTCTTCTTTTTTAGCTTGCAGGTAACGTCCTGCGGATATGGCGAGTTGCGTTGCAAGCATAGCTTGCAAAAGTAACAGTAGCCATTAGACGCATATTCGTTATATCCGCTGTTAGCGGATAGTGCCATTTGGCAACGACTATGCGGTCGTACTGCAGGACGTTGAGCGGAAATAGCATTAAATCAAGCAACATAGTTGCGTTTTATTGCGCGCCGGAGGCATTTCCGCTCAACTCGTTATATGGAGAACAAACCTCCTGTTTATACGCCTATACTTCCGGATAACAGGAACTTTTGGTTTCTTTATCCAAAATTAAAATATACAAGCATCCTGCTTGCCCC
>JGI20153J14295_10001890_pt1 | contig 15607 bp, 12 predicted proteins | sample COG_03_FD_14295 | JGI IMG/M metagenome (IMG submission 14295) | reverse complement strand
AGAGTTGAACGCCCTTTTGGTGGGGGTTGGTTGCCAATGTTTTAATGGTTTTAATCGAGGCACCCTTCAGTACGCAGGGTGCCAAGAGTGCTAAAACTAACGATAATAAATGTTATTTTGCTCACGAAAATCCTTTTTCATGGGTTAAAAAAGCATTATATAGCCAGTTCCACGATATCCGCCCTGATGTGACAAAAAGAGGTGCAGATTGTTCTTTTTGCATCCGTTTTGCGCAATCGCTAGGTTATAGCCGCTTGATTCAATAAGATGGGCCGGGAATGGGGCCAAAATATGGCTTGGTTAATAAAGCGTTTGAGCCAAGCATGGTTGTGAATACAGGATGTAATTGAGCTATGTCGAACACTAAGGCATGTAATAACGATTGGTATTTTGGTCCATCTGTCATTGCTTTAGGCGCTTTATCGAAAAAATTAGGCCGCCCAATGGCTTGGTTTGACAGAGTGTCTAGCTCCGCATCGATTGATGCGTTGCCTGAAAGGATCAGCCCACGGGATCTCAGTGCGCTGCATCAGGCAATTCAATGCCAGCTGCTGCCAGGACAATGGGGACGTTTCTGGGGTAAAGACTCGTTTCAGTATGCCCCGACCGTCTGGACACTTTGCGCCGCTGCGCCGACCTTTGATGAGGTACTCAGTTCCGGTGCCCGGTTGAGCTTACTTGACTCGAGTGCGTTTATTTTTTCGCTACAAAAAAGGTTAGAAACGGTCAGTGTCACCATCTACCCGATTGTGGCCTTGGCAGAATGGCAGCACTTGATGCTAGTACAGCAGTTGGCATTGGGGTTTCCAAGGCTGGTTGGCAATCAAAATCTGGTGCGGTCTGTAGTGTTATCGGGGCGCCCTCAAACGATCAAGCAATTGGCTGCTTGCGAGCCCTCAGCTTGTCGTGAGTTAATTGGCGCATCGGAAGTGGTATTTGATCGCGCCATTTTAGAGCTAAAAAATCCAGCCGCCAGTGAAAGCTGGGAGGTCATTACCCGATCGGTTATAGAGCCGCTCATGGGGCTGCGGCTTAAGCAGCAGTCCGCAACCTATCGAGTGATTAAAATATTGATTGATCATTGTGCTGCCGGCGTGCCGCTGGACATGGTTTCGGTTGCGGTGGCGCTCCACACTGAAAAATCGACCTTACGGCGACGATTAAAGGCCGAAGGCCAGTCATTTTCCCGGTTATTGGCGCAGTTTCGGATTCAGGAGGCAGGGCTTAGATTATTAAAAGATGACGACCTTGCTCAAATTAGCCACAGTCTTGGGTATCAGTCTGTTATCTCACTTAGGCGGCTGCTCAAAGACGCCCGGAAAGTTGCGGCGTGATCTCAGCGAGTGCCGAAAGATCCCCTTATTGCGCCTAGGTGTGACAGGCGCTGGGATAGGCTCAAGTGAGNNTANCCCAGGGCGCGTTGTGCGTTCAGCCGAGCTTTTCGATGATATNGCCAAACAATTCTGTATCAGAGGGCAGCTCTTTTGATTTGATCAGCGGTTTGGAAATCCAGGTCTCGTTGATCAAGATCGCGCCAAGAAATATTGTTGTTTGTTCCGTTGCCACCCCAAGAGCCGCAACCCAATGAAAAGGTTTGGCGCATGCCGTTCCAGAGATTGCCGCTATTGGACGCTGCTTGAGGCTGGTTGACCATCACGCGTGAGGTTCGGGTGGCGTTAGCGAGTTTCATAATATTGTCATCGCTGCTGGAATAAATACCGCAGGAGTGGCCTTGGCCTTGGTAGCTTTGAATGTTGTTGGTCAGTTCGATGGCATGATCAAGGTCTGAGGCTCGATACAAGGCCATAATGACTGAAAGTTTTTCGCCTGAAAATGGAAATTCAGCACCCCAGCCCGATTCAATAACAATATAAAATTCTGTGCCTTCCGGTACCGTTAGGCCGGCCATCTCGGCTATTTTTGCAGCCGTTTGCGCAACAATCGTCGTATTGAAGTGGCCTTCGTCATCCCAAAGTGTCTTTTGAAGCTTATGCTTTTCTTCAGCGTTGCAGAGGTAGCCGCCCTTAGCTTGCAGTTTGGCAATCATGTCATCGTAGATTGACTCAACCAGGATGACGGAATTATCAGAAGAGCAGGAGGCCGCGAGGTCCAGCGTCTTAGAGAGATGAATTTTCGTCGCAGCATCGTCTAAGTCAGCAGTGTCATCAACCGTTATGACAGCATTTCCGACGCCGACGCCCAGTGCTGGCGTCCCGCTTGAATAAGCCGCGGTCACCATTGCACCGCCGCCGGTGGCGAGGACTCGATCACATTGTCGCATCAGCTCGTTTGTCAGTTCTAAGCTGGGGGTCTCGATGCCAATAACAAGATCCGCGGGCGCGCCGAGTTTTTCGAGGGCGGCGCGCATGAGATCGCAAATTTTCTTATTGGTCAGTTTGGCTCTTGGGTGAGGGGCCACGATAATCGCGTTCCTGCCCTTCACCGCATGAATGGCTTTAATGACCGGGGTGGCCTCAGGATTGGTCGATGGCGAGAGTGCGCCAATAACGCCCATCGGTTTTGCGATTTTGATGAGATTTCGCTCGACGTCTTCTTCAAGGATGCCAACGGATTGGTCATGGATGATATCCATCAACGTTGCCCGAGTTTTTCGCTGAATCTTAAGGAACTTGCCGGCGTAGTTGCCAAGTTGGGTTTCATCGACGGTGAATTGAGCGATGTCTTCGGCGACGCCCGGACGGGCAACGGACCAGACCATGGCTCGGATCAGGTCATCCACCTGTTCTTGAGTGTAATGTTCTATCGCGTGTTGAGCCGCTCGAGAGCGTCGAATGAGCTCGGCAATTTCTGCTGCTGCTGGGCTAAGCGCTTGATCGGTGGTGCTGGACATAGAGACTCTCCGGAGAATTTGAAAATGACGAGGTTGAAGTCTACACGGCTGCGGCAAGCCCGCCAAGAATGCAGGATTGGTGTTTTGGTCGGGATGGCGAGATTTGAACTCACGACCCCTGCCTCCCGAAGGCGTTTTATCAGCATACCGCTAGATACCCAAAGGTACACCTGTAACCCTTCGTCATGTGCAATTTTAAAGGCTAGGAGTAACTTTCTTAGGTTCTCATGGTATGCCAAAGTTTCTAGATGGAGCTGGATATTGCAGTAATTGTGCAGGAAAATGTCCTGATGAAGAAAAAACTTACGACCCAGTGTGTCAATTCTCTGAAACCAAAGGAGAAAGTGTACAAAGTATGGGACACGCAGATTCCTTCCTATCACGTCAGGGTTATGCCGTCCGGGCTTGTATCGTTTGCCATCTTCTATCGCGTTAATGGAAAAGGGAAAGACTACACCATAGGTAAGCTCGGGAGGTATACGGCGACCACAGCGCGTGATGAGGCGGTCAGGTTGATGGCTGATCTATCGCGAGGCGTGGATATCCAAGCAAGCAAAAAAGAGACCCAAAAGAGGGCGGCTAGTGAGAAATACGAAAACCTTCGTGGCTTTATTGATGAAATGTATGGCCCTTGGGCATTGGTAGAACAGAAACGCGGGGACGAGACCCTGAAGTTGCTCAAGTTTAGTTTTGAAGCGATCTACACCAAAAAGCTACAAGAGATTTCGGTGAGGGATATTCAGGATTGGCGCAAGGAAAAGCTGAAACAAGGCTTAGCCCCTTCCACTCTCAATAGGAGGGTGACAGCGTTGAAGTCAGTTCTATCCAAAGCAGTTGAATGGGAAGTGATCTCCGAAAACCCTCTGTCTAGATTCAAACCGCTGAAATTGGACGATGCTGCCAGAGTCAGATATTTGACTGATGAAGAAGAAACCAGACTGAAGAACGCACTTGATATTCGCGAGTCAGAGATTAGAGAAAAGAGGCGAACCGCAAACGAGTGGCGTCTGAAACGGGGTCTTGAACCCAAAAGTAACCTTGAAGAAATGCAGTATGCTGACTACTTAAAACCAATGGTTCTATTGGCTTTAAATACAGGGCTCCGCAGAGGTGAACTATTCGATCTCAAATGGTGTGATCTGGCTCTATCTCCAGATAATCCGTTATTAACGGTTGAAGGGCTTACTTCAAAAACCGGCCAGACTCGTCATGTTCCGCTTAACGATGAAGCACTATCTGTTTGTCTTTGCTGGAATGCCAGAGAATCTTCTGGCACTCAGCTTGTCTTTCCAAATCCGAAGACTGGGCAACGATTCAATAACATAAAAACCAGTTGGTCCTCCCTGATTGAAAGGGCCGAAATCGAGAATTTCCGATTTCACGATCTACGTCATAGTTTCGCTTCTAAGCTCGTCATGAAGGGTGTGAGTTTGTACGTTGTGCAATCCTTGCTAGGCCATAGCTCAATAGAAATGACGCAGCGGTATGCCCATCTGGCACCGGATACCAAACTCGATGCGGTGCAGTCGTTGATCCGGTAATCATGATCCTGATTTCGATACGGAGGTCGAGGGAAAGAGTCAGTGAATAAAACAGAAGTGAACAATTCGAATTACGACTCAGCCTAACAATCGGCCAAGTGCTTGAAATTCGGGTTCTTGAGACGCGTTGGATGGCAACACAAAGGCTATCCAAATATCGTATAGAAGTGTTGTCAGGTAACGACCAAGGGGCAAATACCTTCATTTGTGTCGGTCAAGAAGTAGAAGTCCTGAAACGGAATCAAGTTTGTACTGTGAGGGTAAATGAAGAGATAGACAATCCTAGAATTGTTGAGGTTCTTCGCGACAACGAACCTGAATAACGAGAGGCCCAGTAGCCACAATTCACTCCAGAAAAAATTTCAAAATAGCGTATACCGTCCTGCCGCTGAGCCTCGGGACCGTATCAAAGGCCAAAGTTGTATAAGAGTTTTTTCTGACAACCGGGACTTAATTTTCAGAATGAGGGAGGCGGATTTTTTTCGAGCCGTACCTTTGATTCTCACGGTTTCAATCATTTAGCAAAAACACTGTTGATATTACTGAAAAGCCTTTCAGCATTCTCTGCCGTACCTTCAGGCAAGTTCGCAATAGACTCCCAGCCATCAAATCTAGTGAGCAAGACCCTTAGCACCTTGTCTTTGTCTAACTTCTGACCGCCGAAATTGTTCTGTAACCAGTGATCGACTTTATGCGTGATCATCTCACTGTTATCTTGCTCCAGATCGCTCAATGACATATTCACTTTGTATGCCTCATTTACACAATCCATGTAGAACTCATCAGGAAACAAATCCTCAATAGCTGCTTCTTTCTTGGTAAGCCCTGCGGCTTCCGCCAACATTAGCACTCTGAATTCTAGATCAGAATCCTTAGCAATGTTCTTCACATAGAGTTCGTGTATTTTCTTGCTTGCTGTAATGCCTTCTTCATCAGAGTCCAGTAATACTCCTGCATCCCATCCCTGACCAATAGCCAAACCTGCATACATAGGAGTCTTAGAAGCCGATTTGGCTGGCCATAGATGTACGCGGTCAGATAGTCCCTCTTGGCCTTCACGAGATAGGATTGTGGAAAGCTTTTGTAGAATAAGGGCATCTGTTCCCCCTTCAACTATGAGCGTCCATCTATTTCCTAACAATCCACCCATACCGCTGGTCAACCCAAGGCATGTTTCGATAACGGCCATCGGTGCTTGCTGCTTGCTAACTATTCCATGGGTAACAGTTGCATGATGGTCATTGGATTCCACGATCCTTACTCTTTCAGGAAATCCGGGATCAACCATTGAGGCAAGGTGTGTGCTATATAGGATGGTGTTTGATTCACAGAGTTGTTCGAAGACATCAAGTAAATCTTTTTGACCTGAGTAGTGTAAATGTATCCCGGGTTCTTCAAGTAACAATACACAATTCTTATACTCTCCTTGACTTGCATGAGTAAACTTCCACGCGAACGCGACATGCCATCTAAACCCTGTGGAACGATTGTTTAGCCGAACTGGCATGTTGATGCCTTCGTCCTCTGCAAAAATATTGAGTGTGGTGCCGTCAATTTCGATGTCGAAGCGGACCTCCTTCTGGCTCCAAAGCTTCTTAAACTGTGATGATAGGTACGAGGAAGCTGCCTTTTTGTCGAATGTTCGGGTTGTGCGTCCTTCTGCCGTATTGCCTTTCTGCAAAAAGTCGTCCAAGTTGATATTCGCAAGGTCGAGCACGATTTTGATCGTCTGTTCTGAACTATCGAGTGCGTCCCAACCACCCTGATTATTAAATTTTGCTGCTAGTTGATCGAGTTCCACGGACGACCCCGTCATTTCGAAGTCGTGTATGTAAACAAACTTAGGTAAATGCTCTACAACCCACTCTTGAGCCTCTAAGTTTCCTTGAAGATCATCGTTTTCAATGTTCACAAGGAGTTCACCGCCGTAGAATCGCGATGCACTTAGATATACTTCATCAGGTGGCGTGGGGCGTGACTCAGCTCGAATTGCCGTAACTTCCCCCTCCTGATCGGTGGTTTCAGTCGTTGATTCTGGGAATGCAGCATCGTAGAGATCAGAAATCTCTTCAGCGCATGTTATTGCGAAGTTGGCCACACAAACCAGTGCAGTTTCGTTGCCACTGCGTTCACCCCATTTATCTACCGGCCAATCTTCATCAATGTTGTAATCAGCATTCCCGTCGTAGGGGTTGACGCGGTAGAGGGCTTCGAACAGGTTGCTTTTACCCGCTTCGTTTTGCCCAACAATTCCAGTTATGTTAGTGACATTGATCGGGCCGGAATCAATGACATTCCGGTAGTTCGTAACTTGGAAACTGTCGAAACGCATTGCACTACTCCATTATTTGGCATCGCCAAATTTCTTCTTACAAACTATCCTACTCTTCCGAGGTCTAGTGCTGCAATTTTCTAAACCCAAAGGGTCGTTACCACGCAGTTTCGTAAGAGATAGTGTCAGGGTTAGCATCTTATCTCTTGAGCAAGTCATAAAATGTGACTTAGCCTACATCCTCCTGCGGAGACTCAACTTCCTCATTCAGAATCTTGTAAACAGTAGCCCTACCAATTCCCATTTGCTTCGATATCTCAGTCGCACCGATACCCGCTTCTTTCATTTTAACTAGCCTAGTCCTATCCACAGTCCTTTTTCTGCCAAATTTGATTCCCGATGCTAATGCGACTTCACGGCCCTCATTCGTTCTTTCCAAAATCCTAGATCGTTCAGCTTCAGCCACAGCAGAAAGTATGGTGATCACCATCTTTCCCATAGCCCCACTAGTGCTGATTCCGTCATCCAAAAAACGCACATGAACACCTTTCTCTTCAAACTCCTCTATTATCTCGATCATATCGCGGGTGTTCCTGCCAAGCCTGTCGAGCTTGGTACAGAGAACCTCATCATCTTTCTCAGCACGTGCTCTAAGCTTTGAAAGTTCCATACGATCATCATTTTTACCGGATGCTTTGTCAGCAAAGATTCTATCTTCCCTAACGCCCTCGGCTATCAGACGTTCTCGTTGGATTTTCAGACTTTGTTGGCTAGTAGAAACTCGCGCGTACCCCAACATTGCCATAGGCGGTCTCCTATGTGGTAACGTAGACAGCTTTGTCTACTAATTGGATTTATACGATATAGGAGACAGTATAAACCATGCTGTCAAGAGGCAAGCCAGATGGTTCCAAACTCACAAGATAGTAGACAGTCAATTTCGACTGGTCATTCCTCAAGACATGAGATTAATCTAAATTGTTGTTAGATTTCCCACTCATTGGATTGGGAACATAGGCAGAAACCCTGCTGTATGCCTTAGCTTGAACTAAGCACTTCGATTTCAAGCGTGGAATGTTCAATCGAGTGCAATTCCTTCAACAACTCTCGTAACTCACGCTTTATGTCTTCCTGATGGCCAAGCCGTTCCTTACGAATTTGGACATGAGCTTCCAGAGCACTCCGATGTTCATCAATTTTCCAGACGTGGACATGGTAAACATGCTCGACTCCATCAATTGAAATCATCGACTCGACTAATGACGGCACCGAAACATGTTCCGGTGTCCCATCCATCAATAGCTGCATTACAACAGGCATGGTTGACGTTCCTTGCCAGAGCACGACACCTGCGATAACCAATGTCACCAAAGTATCAACCCAATACCACTGAAATAGCAGAATGAGCGACCCCGCCAACATCACACCAAGAGACGCCATTGCATCAGATACGTTGTGAAGAAATGCCGCCTTGATGTTGACGCTATTTTTTGAGGACGAAAACGTCAAAAATGCCGTGATCAAGTCGATGCACAGAGCCACCCCAGCGATTACGACAACTATCCATCCTTCGATAGCTTCAGGGTTAAACAACCTCCACAACGCTTCATAGACTAGGTACAGGCCAACCAGAATAAGTGTCGTGAGATTAATCAGCGCCGCGATCACCTCTGCTCTCCGGTAACCAAACGAACGACGAACATCGGGAGGTTTGCGCCCGATTACTCTTGCTAGAAGTGCAATTCCAAGAGCACCGGCATCGCTCAAGTTATGGAGAGCATCCGCGATCAATGACAGGCTGCCGGAGACTAATCCGCCGATCACTTGAACGACGGTTAAACCGACATTGATGCCGATGGCAACAAACAGTTTCAAATCGCTCAATGATTCTGTGTCGTGGCTGTGCCCTTTGTGTCCTGTGATCGGTTCCACTTCTTACCCTTTTCCCTAGCTAAGTTTGCTTGAGCACTTCATCGTTGCGCTCTCTTTTCGTTTCCATCCACTCATAGATCACTGGTAGCAACACGAGAGTCAGCAACGTTGATGTGATTAACCCCCCAACCACAACTGAAGCTAAAGGTCTCTGTGTCTCTGCACCAACACCAGAAGACAGGAGCATTGGCATTAGACCAAGAATGGCAACGCTGGCAGTCATTAGGACGGGCCGTAATCTCATCTCAGCTCCTTTTCGTACAGCTTCAGCAGCACTTAATCCTTTGTCTCTGAGTTCATTGATGAAGCTGACAAGAACAATGCCGTTCAGCATCGCAACACCAAACACAGCAATAAAACCAATCGCAGATGGAACTGAGACATATTGGCCGCTGATAGCAAGCGCGATTAACCCACCTACCGTTGCAAACGGTACATTGGCAATAATCAACGCTGCATACCGAATGGAATTGAATGCGGTGTAGAGCAGAACAAAGATGAAGAAAATCGTTAGCGGCACAATAACGGATAAACGTGCAAGGGCACGTTGCTGGTTCTCAAATGCACCTCCCCACTCGATCCAGTAGCCCGGTGGAAGTTCAACTTGAGCGGTAATGGCAGCGTTTGCATCCGCTACGAAACCATCAATGTCTCTGCCTTGAACATCCATTTGAATAACAGCATAGCGTTGAAGTTGTTCTCGTCTGATGAAGGAGTAACCTTCAGCAACGCTGACATCCGCAACTGTACGCAGAGGAACGATAGCGCCACTACTAGCTTGTAATGGTATGTTCTCGATTGATTGCACAGATTCTTTTGAGCGATCATCTAGTCTTGCGGTGATATCGAATCGTCTGACACCATCAATGAGAGTAGATACGGGCTCATTACCTATCCCTGTTCGGACAACAGACAGAACGTCATCTGCATTTAAACCAAAACGTGCAAGCTGGTCCCTTTTAACCTGAATTCGAATCTGAGGTTTTCCAACATTAGCTTCCAGAGATAAGTCAGCAACACCGTCCACACTAGCAATTACATCTTTTACTTTTTCACTAAGGCGGTCGAGTTCAGACAAGTCTTCTCCGTATATCTTTGCTGCGAGAGTGGCCCTCACACCAGATATCAGTTCTTCCACTCTCATTTGAATAGGTTGTGTAAAAGCTACAACCGCAGTTGGGACAACCACCTCCAACTCTTCTCTCATTGATTCAGCTAGATCAGGGACACTTCTCTTTTCCGGCCACTCATCAACAGGGTTTAACTCCGTGTAAATCTCCATGTAATTTACATCAGCGGTTTCTCCCTTTTCTGCACGACCAATCATTGCAACAGTAGTTTTGACCTCTGGAAATTTTGAAAGCGCATTCTCGATGTCTTTGGAAATCTCAATTGATTGATCAAGAGATGCAGATGGTATCGAAGTGACCCGCCACATAATGGAGCCTTCTTGTAGCTGGGGCATAAACTCTTTTCCCAAGAAAGGGAACAGCAGCATACTAGCCGTCAGAACAGCTACGGCTGAGGTAACAACGATTCGTTTGTTCAGTAACGACCAGTTAAGGAGAGGCATGTAGATTTGCTTAATGTGCCTAACGAGCCACGTATCCCTTTCCTCTTTTGGCTTGAGGATCAATGCGGCTAGAACGGGTATCAGCGTTAAAGTAAGTAGAAGTGACCCTGCCATGGCAAAACTGATGTTGAACGCCATGGGTTTAAACAACTTGCCTTCAAGCCCTTCAAGCGCGAAGAGTGGAAGAAAGACGACAATAATAATGAGAATGGCAAATGCTATCGGGTTAGCAACTTCTCTCGCAGCCTCCAAGACAGCACTTGTCTTATCAACATCCTCACCACGTTCTTTACGCTCTGCCATGATTCTGAATGCATTTTCCACCATGACCACGGCGCCATCGACCATCATCCCGATACCGACTGCCAGTCCAGCTAACGACATCAAATTCGCAGAAAGACCGGCTTCCCCCATAAAAATGAACGCGATTAGCATAGCGACGGGAAGCGCGGCAATGACCACAATCGCAGAGCGAATTTCTCCAAGAAAGAGAAATAGGACGATAGCGACAAGAATCGAACCTTCTACAAGTGCACGTACAGCAGTGCCGACTGCCTCATCTACCAAATCGGTACGCTCGTACACAGGTCGAAGAGTTACACCATCTGGAAGTGATTGATTAACGATCTCTACTTTTTCTTTTACGGCTTCAACGACGTTTGCTGCATTTTCCCCCATGCGGGAAAGCGCCATGCCCAGCACAACTTCCTTGCCATCACGCGTCACTGCGCCAAAGCGGACTCCTCCTGCCTGCTCGATACTCGCGACATCACGTAGATAAACCGGTGTTCCGTCTTCAACTTTGACAACCATCGCACCGATATCGTCTTCATTGGATACAAGACCCAATCCGCGAACAAGATACTGCTCGGCACCCAGATTGATGTATTGACCACCAACCTGTCGGTTGTTTGCCTGTATGACTTCTATGACGTCCGTGAAGGAAAGGTTGTACTTAATAAGGTTTAAAGGGTTGATAACCACCTGAAACTGACGTTCTTGGCCACCCCAAGACATCACGTCGTCAACGCCAGAAGCTGTTCGCAGAATCAGCCTTACGCTCCAATCATGCAGGGTACGCAGGTCCATATCACTGATATCAGCATTCAGCTTTTCATCTTCACGCTCAAGCGTGTACCAAAAGACCTGACCCAGACCAGATGAGTTAGGACCCATTTCAGGAGTCCCGTACCCTTCAGGTATTCTGTCTCCTACTTCTTGCAGCCGCTCCATCACTAGGCGACGCGCAAAATAGATATCCATGTCATCTTCAAAATAGACAGCGACGTAAGAGAGTCCAAATAAGCTAACAGAGCGAATTTCTTCTACTTTGGGTAACCCAGCCATGCCGGATTCGATGGGAAAGGTGAGCAGTTGCTCAACATCTTCAGCCGCGAGTCCGGGTGATTCGGTGTAAATATTCACCTGTGCAGGCGTCACATCAGGAAAAGCGTCGATTGGGACACTCACAACAGCCCGCCAACCTAAGAACGCAATCACTCCAAAGGCAATCAACACTAGGAATTTGTATTTAAGAGATGATTCAACAAGTTTTTCAAACATCATTAGCTCCCTTTAGTGTGCGTGGCCTTCGCCGAGCGAAGACTTTAGGAGCAACGATTTCAAATAAAATACGCCTTCTACGGCGACCTCGTCTCTTAGTGACAAGCCATGTTCGATGGCCGTCCAATCACCAATCGTAGCTTTAACTTCAATCGGGGTCGGGTGGAATTCGTGCCCTTCTTCACGAAGAAACACGTTTGGCTGACCTTCGATCATGGTGACCGCCGTATTAGGCACCGCCATAACAGCCTCACCATCCCCAACAGAAATCTCTACCTCAACAAACTGCCCTGCGTGAATCAAATCACCGGCGTTGTCCACTTCAATGCGGATAGCCTGAGTTCTGGTTTCTTCATTAAGCCGGTGGTGTATTTGAATTACCCTTCCTGCAAGTGATCGTCCACCCACGTCAATTCGCGCAGGTGTACCAGACTCCACGTGCGGCAATAGTGAAGGAACTGCTTGGGCGTTTACCCATTTCGATGACTCATCGGTGATTTCTAACAGGGCTCTACCGGGGTGGATAAACTCTCCCAACACGAAGTCATCTGATAAAACAGTGCCATTTTGAGGAGAGAGCAGATCAAACTCACCCGTTGCCAAACTTGCATCCCCTTGCTTGAGTAGGGCAGTGGCTTGTTCAGTACTCATACCGTATGCAATGACCTTCGCTAGGGATTGCTGGCGGTCAACTTGCGCTTGTGTGTAACGTTTCTCTCCAACCGTCTGTTCACCGAGTTTATTCACACGCTGCCATTCTTTATCTGCAACGATTAGCTCACCTTGAGCCTCCGCCATTACCACACTTGATAGCGTCACCAAGCGTTGTAGCTTTGACACTTCATCACCAAGCTTTACGTGACGCGACATGATTTGTGCAGAAATGCGAGGCGTTACACTAGAAGAGCGGTAGGCATTGGCGATGACTTCGCCGGGGAGCCGAACGCTCTCCGAAAGCTTTCTTTCCTCTACTTGATCAACAACAATCTTTGCCTCAGTTTGCTGCTCGGCACTTAACTCTATCGTTGAGCCTTCCTCTTCTTCATGGCCATGTTCATCTTCACTGGAAAATGCAGGGAGACTAATTGTCAAAATCAACACAGCTCCCGCTATCACTGCTAAGTTCCTCATTTCACTACTTCCTTTATTTGTTAGATCGAGCCGCATTAGGATTCTCCTTGGAGCCATGATTCAACGCGCCCTGAGGCACGAAGCCATTCAAACCACGAATCCCACAAGTCGAGTCGAAGTTCTATCGCAGTTTCTTGCACGTCCAGTGTCTGGCGGAGTTGTACAAGATATTCAGTCGCACTTAACTCTCCCGATTCCCAGAGTTTGCTAAGCTCAGAACGTTGCTCAGCAAGGCTTTTGAGACCAACATCTTCCCATTCGGTCCATGCTTCATATGAAATCTGATACCGGGTTATCGCGCTACGTACCCTTGCTGTCGTCTGACGATGAATCCCGTCTCTGCGTTGTTTGGACTCTTCAGTTCTCGCCAACGCAGCGGAAACTTCAGCACTGAAATTGTTGCGGATATGTAGTGGCAGAGAAAACGACAGTGCGACTAAATCTTCATCACCTTCTTTGCCTCCAACTAATCCAAGCGTCGGATCAGGCTTTCGTTCTTTTTCCCTGAGTTGAACTTCCTCCTCAGCTCGACGAACCGCCAGCCTTGCAACAACGTTTTCAGGTAACTCGCTGACGTCGTAAGCATCGCTGCCACTAGGCGGGGTAGGAAAGGATTGAGCCAGTTTTGGCCAACCGACTGTGGATGGAGGAAAAAAGCTTAAGACTTGTTGACGTGCATCCGAGAGACTTACGACAGCATTCGCCCTTTGCATTTTCGCTTCTGTCACAGCCAAATACGCGAGGTTCATCTCAACACTGGTAAGGTCTCCGACGCTAAACCTCTTTTTAGCGATGACAGAAAAATCGTCCATTAACGATGCTCGGTCATTTGCAAGCCGTTCACGTTCGGTCCCGAGGTCGAACGCAGCCAAAAGACCCAACAGGTCTGTTATAACCTCCCATCTCGTCAGCTTGTATGTTGCTTCAGCAATCGCTTGCTCAGCATCCGCCATTGACCTTTGAGACTTGCTCTTGCGAGTCCAATCGAGTGTCTGGCTTAGACCCACGGTTCTGGTCTGTTCCTCAGCGTTTTCTGCTTCAAAGCTCAACTCCGGGTTGTACAAAGGGCGTCCGGCAGCTAGTGCCTCCGCTTCTGTGGCCTTGAGAGCTTGAAAGGAAGCTATTACATCTGGGTGACTTGCAACCAGTGTTGATACAAATTGATTTAAAGATGGTGTGCCATCATCTCCATGGGAGAAACTGGGCTGTAGTGCAGTGACAAGTGTTAACAGCACAACCAACATTGGATAGAACTTAGGATTCGCCATGGGCGACCTCTCTCTCTTAAAACTGGAATCGTTCCCTGAACATTAGGCGCGAAAAAGCACCTGACAGATCAGGACGTTAAGAAATTGAGGTTAAACGTTGGGTGGTGGTGTCGGAGGAACTAGGACTTGAGAGACATGTCGGCCAGCATAACGGGACACTTGGTTATCCAAATGACGATCAGTTGAGAGTTCAGTTACGGTAGGCGTTGCCGCACAGTGCCCGTGACAGCAATGCTGGCAATGTTCGCCATCCAACTCCTCATCTGATAATTCTCCGCCATGGGAGGAGAGGCCGTGACCAAACTCCTTCAGGTGGCTTTGGTCATCATTGTGTAACAAATCACCGATGTCCAAATCAGACATAGCCTCTAAGCTCACCAAAATTAGCGATAAGATCAGAATGCGTGGAAGAATCAGCGACATGTTCACGATGTTATACGAGTCCTTCGTAGATTAGTAGTTTGCTCAATTTCTTGCGTCTATTGCTCAGTTCATCGTACCAGCGCATGTTGACGTGAGACCCATAATATGAAATATTATTCATATGTCAATTACTTCATATAAAACAAATGGACTACACACTAATATTTCTTACTTCTTGCTTCCTCATACTCGTTGTCTTTCTGCCTCTTGCACGTCTTAGGCTAACTACCGGTGTTTGGGGTATTGTTATTCGCGAAAATTCTGACGAAGTTGAAAACATCGTCCGAGTTGCCACATCTATCATGCTCTTAGGACTTTTTGGTCTGGCTCTGGTTGTTGCCAAAGTTGGGATTGAGGCGCTTTCACCTTTTTTGGCGGTTGATCAGACCAAACCTTTTGGCGTGATTCTTGGAATACTAGGTATGCTGGTCGTGATTGTGGCACAAGCTCAGATGGGTGCTTCGTGGAGGATTGGTATTGATGATGAGCCCACAGATTTGTGCACCAAGGGGACTATACGGGGTAGTACGGCATCCAATTTATACTGGTATCGTGATTTGTTTACTAGGTGTTCTACTGGTCGCCCCGACAGCATGGACTTTGAGCATCATTTTACCCGGCTTTCTACTGATATCCCTTCAAGCAAGATTGGAAGAGGCCCATATGCGACGACAACATGGTTCTGAATTTACTCGATGGGCACAACGTACCGGGCGGATTATTCCCGGACTAGGACGTCTTAGGACTAATCTTGATGAGTAAACAGAATAAGACATCATTTTCAGAGACAGTCGTTAAGAAAGGTGTCGAGTTGTTCGCAGCTTTAGCGCACCCAGTCCGCTTACGGATTCTTCTTGAGTTACGCGATCACGGCACGCTCTCCGTCGGTAACTTATCTGAGATACTGAAGATAGAGCAAAGCTCAATGTCACATCAGTTGGCTATTCTGAAACGCACTCATCTCGTCAAATCCAATGTCGAAGGAAAAAGTCGGATGTATGAGTTAGCGGACAAACACGTTGCACACATCGTCGGAGATGCTCTAATTCACGT
>JGI20153J14295_10001889_pt1 | contig 15607 bp, 16 predicted proteins | sample COG_03_FD_14295 | JGI IMG/M metagenome (IMG submission 14295) | reverse complement strand
TTTTTTGTAAAATAAAAAATAATAAAGAAAAATATATTCTGCAATACATTTGTCGTTTTTACTTTTACTGCCTATCTGAGATGGTTATCGTTCTTCTAGTAAAGAAGGATTTTTATAAGTGTCGAAATCGTCAATAACGCCAATGATGGCTCAATTCTTGGAAATAAAATCTGATTATCCAGATGCTTTACTTTTTTATAGAATGGGTGATTTTTATGAATTGTTTTTTGATGATGCTATAGCCGCAGCTGCAGCTTTAGATATTTCGCTCACAAAAAGAGGCAAGCATTTAGGTAATGACATTCCAATGTGCGGGGTACCCCATCATTCTTCAGAAAATTATTTGTTAACTTTAATACGCAAAGGTTTCCGTGTTGCTGTTTGTGAGCAATTAGAAACCCCAGCTGAAGCAAAAGCTAGAGGCTCAAAATCCGTTGTTAAACGCGGCGTTGTCCGCTTAGTAACATCAGGAACCCTTACTGAAGATAGTCTTTTATCTGCAAGAGAGAATAATTATTTATGTTCTTTTTCTGTTTTAAGAGATGATTCAGCATTTGCTTGGGTTGATGTTTCTACAGGAGATTTTCATGTTCAGAGCTGTCCACAGGTTTCCTTTGGGCCAATGTTATCTCAGCTTAATCCAGCTGAAGTATTAATCTCAGATACTAATTATGATACATTTATTGATCAAACAAATGAATTTGGAACGACACTTACACCCTTATCACCCGCAAGCTTCGATAGTAGCTCAAATAACAAAAGATTGTGTAATTTTTTTAAAGTAAATCCCTTGATGGATTTGGAAATTTTGTCCGCGCTGAAATATCTGCATTAGGTGCCATCATTGATTATCTTGAAATCACTCAAAAAGGTAAACTACCTGCGCTGAAGGCTCCAATAAAAGAAAATTTAGAAAAATTTATGCAAATAGATGCTTCAACACGACGCAATTTGGAATTAACTCAAACATTATCTGGTTCGAAAAAGGGGTCACTGCTAGATGTCATAGACCGGACTGTTACAGGACCAGGTGCACGGTTATTAGAAAAAAGACTTAGTGGCCCATCAACATGTTTAAATATTATAAATCCACGATTAGATGCAATTGAGTCTTATACATCAAATAATGCACTAAGATTAGAAATCCAAAATATATTGCGTCAAACGTCTGACATTGAACGTGCTTTTTCTCGTCTATCTTTAGATAGAGGGGGCCCAAGAGACTTTGTTGCCATTAGAAATAGTCTTAGAAAAGGTCAAGAATTGTCCTTGGGTATAATAGATATAAATTCTGACTTAATAAATAATGCAAAAGAAAATTTAACCGGTAATGGCGAGATCATTAATTTATTAGATGATGTTTTTGGTGATGATGCACCCTTACTTGCGCGGGATGGCGGCTTTGTTCGTTCAGGATTTAATAAAGATTTAGATGAAATTAAAAAATTGCGTGACGATGGTCGAAAAGTAATTTCTTCGATGCAGGCTAATTTTATATCTGTTACAGGAATAACTTCTCTTAAAATTAAACATAATAATGTCTTAGGTTACTTCATCGAAACCCCAACAACTCACGCAAAAAAAATGCTTAGTGATGAATTCTCATCTATGTTTATTCATCGTCAAACAACTGCTAATGCAATAAGATTCACAACCGTTGATTTATCAGAGTTAGAAACAAAAATATTAAATGCAGGTGGAAGAGCTCTTTCTCTTGAATTAGAAATATTTGATCAAACTAAATCAAAAATATTACGATACTCCGAAAAAGTTCTAAACGCTGCAAAAGCTCTTGCAGAAATAGATCTTATTATTGCACTTGCAGATATAGCAGTATCAGAAAATTGGTGCAGACCAAAATTAGACAAATCTCGCAAATTTAAAATAGTTTCTGGTAGGCATCCTGTTGTCGAAGCTGCGTTGCAAAAAGATGCTTCTGGGGTTTTTATAGCAAACAATTGTGACTTATCTGCTGGTGATGACGGGGATAAACCAATTTGGTTGTTAACTGGGCCAAATATGGCTGGCAAATCAACTTTTCTTCGTCAAAATGCTATAATTGCACTTATGGCACAGATAGGAAGTTTTGTTCCTGCAGAATGTGTCGAGATTGGTATAGTAAATCAACTATTTTCAAGAGTTGGGGCATCCGATGATTTAGCTAGAGGGCGATCTACTTTCATGGTTGAAATGGTTGAGACGGCAGCAATCTTAAATCAAGCCGGTGAAAATGCATTAGTAATTTTAGATGAAATTGGCAGAGGTACTGCTACTTATGATGGCTTATCAATCGCTTGGGCCACTTTAGAAAACCTACATAACATTAATAATTGTAGAGCATTATTTGCTACTCATTATCATGAACTCACTGGTTTAACTAAAAACTTAAAAGGCTTGATGAACGCTACCGTTAGCGTTCGAGAGTGGGAAGGCGATATTATATTTCTCCACGAAGTTAAAAAAGGAGCAGCAGACCGTAGCTATGGTGTACAGGTTGCAAGGTTAGCTGGTATTCCAGAAACAGTCATCAATAGAGCTAAAGAAGTTTTAGAAAAATTAGAACATGCTGATCAAGGTGGAAAAACGAGTGCACTCATTGATGAATTACCACTTTTTAATTCTAAACCAAATAGCTTTGTAAAACCTAAACATTTATCATTAGTAGAAGAAGAACTAAAAGACATTCATCCTGACGAATTAACGCCCAAAGATGCTTTAAACCTTATATATAAGTTAAAATCCTCTATGAAATAATAAATGGTCAGTAGCAAAAATTAATCGCTACCGTATAATAAGATTTTACCCACCTGATGACACACCTACATTTGCTGGCCTTAAAAGACGATCTGATATCATAAAGCCTTCATCTAAAAGCTGTAAAATATGCCCTGCCTTTACAGTTGGCATTGGTGCTTCAAACATTGCTTGATGCAGCTCAGGATTAAACTTATCACCCACTTCTGGTGCAATGGGAATAATATTGTGTTTTGCAAATGTGTTAATTAATTCTCTTTGAGTAAGGTCTATACCTTCAAATAAGCTTTTATTTGCTTCTCTTTGTTCGTCCGTTGCCATTTCTAAAGCACGCTTCATGTTATCATAAACAGATAGCAAATCTCGCGCTAACTTACGGCCACCATAAACTTCTGCATCTCTACGGTCTCGTTCTCCACGTTTTCTTTGATTTTCCGCTTCAGCCAAAGCCCTCATTAAGCGATCGTTAAGTTCAGCGTTTTCTGCACGAAGCTCATCTTCTTCACTTATTTCGTTTGATTCTTCATTAACCGAATCTTCTATTTCTAGCTCTGTTAAATCTTCAATATTTACCAATTCTTCTTCTTCCATCGGCACATCTGGTTCAGAAAGGGATACTTTTGGTTTTTCGTCGTCTAACATTAATTTAAGTCCTTAGTATGCGCCCAATTAATTGAGCTGTGTAATCTACAATGGGCACAACACGCCCATAATTTAATCTTTTTGGTCCAATAACTCCTACCGCACCAATTACCTTGCGATCAGCATTCATATACGGAGAAACAACTAATGACGACCCCGAAAGTGAAAACAATTTATTTTCTGAACCAATAAATATTTTCACACCTTCTCCTTGTTCTGCAAGGTCTAAAAACTGACTTATATCTTTTTTTTGCTCTAAATCGTCAAATAGTGATTTGATGCGCTCCATATCTTCATCTGTTTGCCCATCATCTAATAAATTTGATCGCCCACGTACAATTAATCTAGCTTCAGTTTCCTGATCTTTAGCCCAAACAGCTATACCATCTTTTATCATTTGTTGAGATAGTTGATCTAAGTCCCGCTGATGTCTTTCAACATGCCTTTCAACAACACTCCGCAAATCACTAATAGTATGACCAGAAACAATTGAATTCAAAAAATTTGCAGCTTCTCTCATCGACGACGGTGTTTGCCCTAGGGGTGGGTTAAACATACGATTCTCAACATTACCATCTTCCGTAACCAAAACCACTAATGCTCTATCAGGGGCTAAAGAAACAAATTCAATATGTTTGATTGGTGCTTCTGATTTTGGAGCCATTACGACACTAGCACCTTGAGTGAGACCAGATAGCATTGTGCCAGCTTTATTCAAAACAGAAGACATATCATCTGGGTTATCAAGAGAAGCATCAATTTCTTTTCTCTCTTGAGTATTTATATCACCAACTTCTAATAAACCATCAACAAAAAGCCTTAAGCCACTTTCTGTAGGTATTCGCCCAGCTGAAACATGCGGTGCATTAAGTAAACCAAGAAATTCAAGATCATTCATGACATTTCTTATAGTTGCCGCTGATACACTTTCACTTAAACTACGCGTTAATGTGCGTGATCCTACTGGATCTCCAGTATTAAGATACGACTCAACTAGAAGCCGAAAGACCTCTTTACTACGTCCATTAAGATCATCGATCGAATGTTGATTGGATTCTTTCACGTGTGCCATTTCATTTGGTCAATTTTATATTAAAAACCTTTCTGCACTAGGTCAATCTTGGTTTGCGCCTAATGACCATTACTTGTATCAACACTCTATATAATAGGAGAATTATAATGCGCCCATCTGGCAGAACTATCGACGCAATGCGTCCAATTGAAGTTGAAGTAGGCTTTACCAAACATGCAGAAGGATCATGTTTAATTAAATGTGGGGACACTCATGTTTTATGCACAGCAAGTGTTGAAGATAGAACGCCTCCATGGCTTAGAAACACAGGGATGGGATGGATTACAGCAGAGTATGGGATGCTACCAAGATCTACGGGCTCAAGAAACCGACGAGAAGCAGCTTCAGGCAAACAATCAGGCAGAACACAAGAAATACAAAGACTCATTGGCAGATCTCTTCGAGCTGGGGTTGATCGTTTATCATTAGGAGAAAGACAAATTACTGTAGATTGTGATGTGATACAGGCAGATGGCGGTACTAGATGTGCATCCATAACTGGTGGATGGATTGCTCTAAGATTAGCGGTAAACGCTTTAATTAAATCAGGTGACATTAAAGAAGATCCAATCATGGAACACGTTGCTGCTGTTTCATGTGGTATATATGGTGGTCAACCTATTTTAGATTTAGATTATGCTGAAGACAGCGAAGCTGGTACAGACGCAAACTTTGTTATGACAGGAACAAATGGACTAATTGAAATACAGGGCTCTGCAGAGGGTGCAACATTTGATCGTAACGAATTTAACAGCCTTATGGATTTAGCTGAAAAGGGTGTTTCAGAATTAATATTAGCACAAAAGGCCGCTGTATCTTAATGCGTAAACTCACTGAAAACCAAATTGTTTTAGCAAGCCATAACAAAGGTAAACTCAAAGAAATAACGCTTTTATTAAAACCATTTGGTATAACTGTAATATCGGCAAATGAATTAGGTTTAACCGAGCCTGAAGAAACTGAAAACACTTATGCAGGCAATGCACGAATAAAGGCGCATTTTGCCGCAAAAAATTCAAATAAACCTGCTTTATCTGATGATAGTGGTTTTTCAGTAAAAATTCTAGATGGGGCTCCAGGTGTGTACAGTGCTGATTGGGCAGAAACAGCAAATGGCAGAAATTTTTCTCTAGCGATGGAAAAAGTTTGGAATAAAGTCCAATATGCAGAAAAACCATGCAAGGCAAAATTCTGTTGTACATTGTGTTTAGCATGGCCTGATGGGCATGATGAAATATTTGAAGGTAGTATTCACGGTGAGATAGCATGGCCACCAAGAGGTGATAATGGGTTTGGATATGATCCAATGTTTATTGCTGACGGAATGAATCAAACATTTGGAGAAATGCAGCCAAAGGATAAACACTTAATAAGCCATAGAGCTGATGCATTTAATAAATTAATAAAAGTCTTCCAAAAGGAATAAAAATTAATGGTCAAATATATTTCAAGCGGCTCATCATTTGAAGAAAAACTAGGCTATAGTCGAGCAATAATAAAGGGAGATTGGGCATTTGTATCTGGCGTCACGGGGTACAATTATAAAACAATGGACATGCCCAATAATATTGCTCAACAAGCAACTAATTGCTTTGAGACAATTCAATCATCTCTTAAAGAAGGTGGTTTTTCATTATCTGATACTGTCAGAGTACAGTATACTCTTACAAATTCAGATTTAGTTGATGAGATAGCGCCCATTCTAAAAAAATACATGGGTAATATTCGACCTGCTGCTACTATGATTATTGCAAACTTAATAAAGCCAGAGATGTTAGTTGAAATTGAAATTACAGCATTAAAAAATTGATAGTTGACTGGCAAAATGGTGGCTTTGGTATTTATATACACTGGCCTTTTTGTGCTGCAAAATGTCCATATTGTGATTTTAACTCGCATGTTCGTAAATCGGTTGATCAAAGCAGGTGGTTGTCAGCAATACGTTTTGAGTTGAAAAATAATGCAATACGTACCCAGGGTAGAACTGTAAATACTATATTTTTCGGTGGTGGAACCCCTAGCTTGATGGAGCCAGAAACGGTCGCTGGAATCATTAAAGAAATTGCAAGTCTGTGGGAGTTAGACTCAAACTTAGAAATAACTTTAGAGGCAAACCCTACGTCAGTAGAAGCACAAAAGTTTTCTGATTTTAACAAAGCCGGTATAACGCGTGTATCAATGGGTATTCAATCACTTCGTGATAATTGACCTAAAAGCTTTAGGTCGTATGCATAATGTAAAAGAAGCTCGTAAAGCATTCGATATAGCCAAGGATAATTTTGAAAGAGTTAGTTTTGATTTAATTTATGCGCGTCAGGGACAATCAATATCTGATTGGAAACTAGAACTAAAAGAGGCAAGCTCCATGGCGGTAGATCATCTATCTTTATATCAACTTACAATTGAAGCTGGTACTAGATTTGGTGACTTATATGAACGTGGAAATTTAAAAGGAATGCCAGATGATGGTTTGGCCGCTGACATGTATGATGTTACACAAGAACTTACCCTGCAACACGAAATGCCTGCATATGAGATATCTAACCATTCTATAAAAGGTGCTGAATCCCAGCATAATTTAATTTATTGGCGCTATGGAGATTATATAGGAGTAGGTCCTGGAGCACATGGCAGAATAACTGAGGGCGGCAATAGAATTGCTACTACTACAACTAAACACCCAGAAGATTGGCTAAGAGGAGTAGAGCTTCAGGGAACTTCAACTATGGACGATGAGATTATTAGTCCTGATGACCAAGCATCTGAATATTTAATGATGTCTTTACGGTTAGCGGAAGGTGTTAATATGAAAAGATATGAAAAAATATGCGGTATACCTTTAAATAACCAACTCATTGATAAAAATATAGAAAATGGTTTAGTGGAGGTGGTAAATAATAATTTAATAGCCACAATACGTGGTAAAATTATATTGAATACGGTAATAAAAAATCTATTAGTGTAAATAAAGACTGGTTTTTAATTATGAGAATGGTGTGGTTAATTTTCGGTTTTACAGCCCTTATTTTGGCAATTATTGGTATTATTTTACCTTTATTACCAACTGTTCCATTTTTGTTGTTAGCTGCATTTTGTTTTGCTCGCTCATCAGAAAAAATACACAAATGGTTATTGAATCACCCCAAATATGGACCACCAATTCATAACTGGCAAAATAGTGGTTCAATAAGTGATTAAATCTAAACAATTAGCTACAGTATGTATGCTGATTGCTCTTATTATACCAATATATCTTGGTTTAAGCTGGTTAATTGTTTCAACACAAATATTTGTATTAGTCTGTGTGTTAATATTTATTTGGAGCCGTCCATCAGCATAGAGCATATTTGATCTAATTCATCTAAATTTTTATATGAAATAGTAATCTTCCCACTTCCTGGAGTTCCTTTATGGTCAATCGTCACTTTCATTTTAGTGTTTGCAGATAAATCTGCTTCAAGTGCGCGTGTATCAGAATCTTTTTTATTTGAATGTTTATTTATATTTTTCCTATTAAGTCTTTGTTTTACATATATTTCTGCTTCTCTTACGGACATGTTTTCTTCAATCATTATGTTTGCTAAGGCAAGTGCTTGTTTGTTCCCAACCAATGTTCTTGCATGACCCGCTGAAAGCACACCCTTTCGTACGTATTTCTGCACCTTTTCAGGCAAATTTAACAATCTTAATAAATTTGCTATGTAGCTTCTACTTTTTCCTAATCCAGACGCTACCTGCTCTTGGGTATAATTAAAATTATCAATGAGCGCCTGATATCCAAGCGCTTCCTCAACGGGGTTTAAATTAGAACGCTGTACATTTTCAATGATGGCGACCTCTAATAACTCTTCATCTGTAAAATCACGAACTACTACTGGTACTTCATGTAACTGTGCACGTTGGGCCGCTCTCCACCTACGCTCACCAGCAACTATCTGATAAAGTTCATTATTTTCTTTTGAAATGCGAACAATTATAGGCTGTATTATTCCTCGTGATGCAATTGATTTTGCCAGATCTTCTAAATCTTCTTTATTGAAGTCCTGACGTGGTTGATCGGGGTTTGCTATAATTTTTTCGATAGGAAGCATGTTACTTGAAATACCTGAAGTTTTACCTGGAATTTCTTTAGGGCTCTGATCAATATCGGCCATCAAGGCAGATAATCCGCGACCAAGTCCCTTACGATCTTTTCTCTTAATCATTTCTTTTTCCAATAACTAAAATTATTTTTGTTTTACTTTATCACGTTTTAAAAATTCAGCCCCTAATGCTAAATATGCTTCTGCACCACGACCTGAAGCATCATATTCTAAAATAGTTTCACCATAAGAGGGCGCTTCAGATAGCCGAACAGTTCGGGGTATTATTGTCTTATATACTAAATTTTTTAAGTTTTCACGAACATCTATTTCAACTTGTTGTGCAAGCTTAACTCTTCTATCAAACATGGTTAAAACCACGCCATCAATAAATAGTTCTGTACCTAGCGCTTCTCGCACCTCTCTAACTGTAAGAATTAATTGAGATAGTCCCTCAAGAGCATAAAATTCAGATTGCAGCGGGACCAAAACAGAATCACTAGCTGCAAAAGCATTAATTGTCAGTAAATTTAGTGATGGTGGACAATCTATAAAAATATAATCAAACCCTTTAATTTCATTTAAAGAACTTCTTAATCTTAAAAGGCGTCCCTTGTCATTCATGAGCTCAGCATCAGCCGAACTTAAATCTACATTTGATGTAATTATAGATAAATTTTTAACATCTGTTTCAACTATTGCTTTAGTAATATCTATACCATCAACTAATATATCATATGCGGTAAACTCTCTATTCTCTGGCGATACACCAAGGCCTGTAGATGCATTTCCTTGTGGATCTAAGTCTACAATAAGCACCTTGTGGCCTCTTCTAGAAATTGCAGCCGCCATATTTACAGCAGTTGTTGTTTTTCCCACACCGCCCTTTTGATTAGCTATTGATACTATTCTTTTGAGTTTAGCTGGCATATTTAATCTCCGTTAATCTTAACACACATCCCGTCACATGTGTAATGCTTTGAGATTGACTAGATAAAAATACCCACGATTCTTTGGCTATCTTTAATTCATCACAACATGCATTTCCCTTTAAAAACAAACAAACTCCATTATCTTTAAGTATATTTTTACTATACTCTAACAGCTGTGAAACTGTTGCAAGCGCGCGGGCCGTGATCACATCCGCTTTTATATCTGTTACTTCTTCTATTCTTTTTGTTATTATTTGTACGTCAAGATTTATTTCACGTGAAACATTTCTCATAAATGCACACTTTCTTGAATCACTTTCAATGAGGGTAAATTTCATATTAGGGGATTTTTCCATGCCTATAATAGCCAGAACTAACCCAGCAAAACCTGCCCCTGAGCCAATGTCTACTAGAGTTTTTGTCTCACTAGGTATATGTGGCCATAGCTGTGCTGAATCTAAAAAGTGCCTTTTCCACATTTGATTTATTGTATTTTTTGACACTAGGTTAATGGTTGAATTCCACTTCTCAAGCAATCCTGCATAAACCTCTAACCGATCGATTGTTTCACGTGAAACAGTGCAAACACTCATTAAATCATACTTTGAGATTGTATCATTCATGCAGTTTTCTTTGCATCATATCTTCTTATAGATGTTAGTATTAATGCTAATCCTGCCGGGGTCATCCCCTCAATTCTACTTGCTTGTGCCAAAGATGCTGGTCGTGAATGTATAAGTTTTTGCTTTAGTTCGTTTGAAAGACCAGAAATATCACTATAATTCAAATTTTCTGGTATTGANAGTTTTTCNTCTTTTCTCATAGCATTTACCGCAGCAGACTGTCGTTCTATATAGTTNATATAAATAGCATCTTTTTCTAACTGATCTCTAACCTCTTGATTAAAATCTGGAAAACCTGGCCATATATGCTCTAATTTANTAAAATCTACATCTTTGAAAGAAAGTAACTCCATTGCAGATCGGCGTATTCCATCTTGTTTTATAGAAATACCTGCTTTTTTTGCTTGAGTTGGTGTTATAGAATAAGAGCTCAATAGAGCTTTTGCTTTGTCTAGTGCGTGTATTTTTTTATTAAATATATTTTGTCTTTTTTCGCCTACAAGTCCACATTTAATGCCAATACCAGTCAATCTTTGGTCCGCATTATCTGCCCTTAAAGAAAGACGGAATTCTGCTCGGCTAGTAAACATTCTATAGGGCTCACTAACGCCTCGAGTTACCAGGTCATCTATCATGACACCTATATATGCCTGAGCCCTGTCAAAAACGATAGGGGCCTTATCATGTGCTGCCCTCGCAGCATTTAACCCTGCAACTAACCCTTGGGCGGCCGCTTCTTCATATCCTGTAGTACCATTTATTTGACCAGCAAGATAAAGCCCCTTTACATCTTTGAGCTCTAGTGAATGTTTTAAAGCCCTGGGATCCACGTAATCATACTCAATTGCATATCCTGGTTGCAAAATCTTTACATTTTCCAACCCAAGCATTGAGTGAACGTATTGATTTTGAATGTCTTCGGGTAAACTGGTAGAAATTCCGTTTGGATAAATTGTATGATCATTTAATCCCTCTGGCTCTAGAAACACTTGGTGGCTGTCTTTCTCTGAGAATCTTACAATCTTATCCTCTATTGATGGGCAATATCTAGGCCCAACCCCATCTATATGGCCACCATACATTGCTGATTTAGATAAGTTTTCTTGTATTATAGCGTGTGTTGTGGGGTTTGTGTGTGTAATCCCACACTCTATCTGGCGTGGTATATCTTTTTTCTGTGAAAGAAATGAAAATAGTGTTGGGTTTTCATCGGCCGCTTGTGTTTCTAGGACACTCCAATTAATTGTTCTTGAATCCAAGCGAGGGGGTGTTCCTGTTTTCAAGCGCCCAAGCGGTAATCCAAAACTGTCTAATCTCCTAGCCAGCGGTATCGCTGGTTTGTCACCCATGCGCCCACCTGGTCGACTTACGTTCCCTATGTGTATAATACCCCTAAGAAATGTACCTGTTGTTAAAACAACAGTACGAGCTTGTACTTCAGTTTTATCAGACAAGATTACACCGGTGACTTTTTCTTTTTTCATCATTAAGTCGGATACTTCAGATTCAATAATATCCAACCCATCAAGACCAATAAATTCGTTCTGCATTGCAGATCTATATAGAGCTCTATCAGCTTGAGTTCTTGGACCCTGCACAGCAGGGCCCTTTTTTCTATTTAACAGCCGAAATTGTATACCAGCCTTATCAGCAATGCGCCCCATTAATCCATCAAGAGCATCAATCTCGCGTACCAAATGCCCTTTTCCTAAACCACCGATGGCAGGATTACATGACATTTCTCCAATAGTACTAAATTTATGTGTGATAAGGGCCGTTTTTGCTCCCACCCTCCAAGCTGCATGTGCTGCATCTGCACCCGCATGACCACCACCTATTACAATTACATCATATTGTTTCACGTGAAACACCCACAAAGAATAAACATTAGTTTCCCTTATAGTTCAAACCACCTATTAAGTGGAAGAGCTGAATTAACAAACGTCAAACTTATATATTACTACTTGCCCAAACAAAAACTTGAGAATATTTCATCAAGTAAGTCTTCAACACCTACAGACCCAATTAATGAGCTTAGGGTTTGTATTCCTTGGTGAAATTCAGAAGATGCAAGCTCTGAGAGCTCTAAGTTATCTTCAATAAGTAATTTTCCAGAATCCAAAAATCTTTGTGCTTTTATCATAGATATTCTATGTCTTTCCCTCGTGGCGGTTTGAGCGCCTATAGACAGGCGGCTTAACCTATCGGATATCTCTTCTAATAAAGAATCTAATCCTTCACCTGATTTTCCAGATATAGCTAATATATCTGGTTTATTTAACAAGTCTGATTTTCCAATTACCACAATATCATTTTCTTCTGGGTTTAGTTTAAGATCGTTAGGCTCTCCACTGTGGGTAATAAATAGTCTAAGGTCTGCATTTTTTGCTCTTAGCTTTGCTCTATCAACGCCAATTTTCTCAATCTTATCAGTAGTTTCTCTTATTCCTGCTGTATCCAATAAGGTTACAGCAAAACCACTTATATCCATTTTTACTTCTATAACATCTCGGGTTGTTCCTGCCATATCAGATGTAATTGCTGCATCTCTACCCGCCAGAGCATTAAGAAGGGTTGACTTACCTATGTTTGGTGGACCAACTATTGCTATCTCAAAACCCTCTCTTATTCTTTCTGCAGCAAAAGAACCTTTTATTTCAGATTTTATGTCAGCTTGGGTCTTATTGATTAAACCTAAGACTTCTGGGGTAACATCAGTTGGTATATCCTCATCAGCGAAATCAATTGTAGCCTCAATAAGACTTACTGCCCGTATTAGATCTTTTCTCCACTCTTGCACCTTAGAGGACAAGGCGCCATCCATAGATCTTATTGCTAGACGACGCTGTGCTTCTGTTTCTGATTCTATTAGATCTGCAAGGCCCTCAACTTGTGTTAAATCTAAATTCCCGTTTTCAAGGGCCCTTCTTGTAAATTCACCTGGATCTGCAATGCGAAAGTTTTTAATGTTACTCAATGTTTGTAATATATATGTGACAACCGCTGTACTGCCATGACAATGTATTTCAACTGTCTCATCACCTGTAAAGCTTGCTTTTTCCTTAAAGGTTAATATTAAGACTTCATCAATAATATTGTCGTCGGCATCATAAATTTTTCTTAAGCATTTATTATCCACAGGTAGTGTATTTTTCAAAAGCTTTTCAATAGAAAAAATAGAATTTTTTCCAGACACCCTTATAACAGAAACACCAGCCCTTCCCTTTGCGCTGGCAAGGGCAAAGATAATGTCATTCATTTATAACCCTTTGGTTTATAATAAAATTTACGTATTCATAGAGTCGAAGAATTCAGAATTTGACTTTGTCGCTTTTAATTTCCCAAGTAAAAATTCTACTGCATCTGTCGTACCCATAGGATTTAAAATTCTGCGCAAAACAAATGTTTTTGCTAAGTCTGTTGGATCTACCAATAATTCTTCTTTTCTTGTACCGGATTTAAGTATGTCAATCGCCGGGAATACACGCTTATCAGCTACCTTGCGATCTAGCACAACTTCTGAATTACCCGTTCCTTTAAATTCTTCAAAGATAACTTCATCCATTCTTGATCCAGTTTCTATTAAAGCAGTTGCTATTATTGTTAATGAACCGCCTTCTTCAATATTTCTTGCGGCACCAAAAAAGCGTTTTGGGCGCTGTAAGGCATTGGCATCAACACCACCTGTAAGAACCTTGCCAGAAGAGGGTACAACAGTGTTAAACGCTCTTCCTAATCGTGTAATGGAGTCAAGTAATATAACTACATCACGACCGTGCTCTACAAGCCGTTTGGCTTTCTCAATTGCCATTTCTGATACAGCAACGTGGCGTGTTGCAGGTTCATCAAAAGTAGAAGATATTACCTCTCCTTTAACTGACCTCTGCATATCCGTAACCTCTTCAGGTCTTTCATCAATTAATAAAACTATAAGAAAACACTCGGGGTGATTAGCTTCTAATGATTTTGCTATATTTTGTAATATAACGGTCTTACCTGTTCTTGGGGGTGCGACTATTAAAGATCTTTGTCCTTTTCCTATCGGCGATACTAGATCAATAAGTCTTGCTGTTTTATCTTTAATTGTTGGGTCTTCTATTTCCATTTTAAGACGGTCATTTGGATACAAAGGTGTTAAATTATCAAAATGTACCTTATGTTTTGATGCTTCTGGATCGGAAAAGTTTATTTGTGTTACCTTTGTCATTGCAAAGTAACGCTCACCTTCTTCTGGTTGAGAAATCCACCCCTCAACTGTATCACCTGTTCTCAATGAATGTTTTCTTATCATTTGTGGTGATACATATATATCTTCTGGACCTGGTAAATAATTTGCCTGTGGTGATCTTAAAAAACCAAACCCATCAGACATCACTTCCATAACTCCATCTCCGGAGACTTCAGCACCTTCTTCAGATTTTTCTTTTAGAATAGCGAACATCATTTCGCCTTTACGCATAGTTGATGCATTTTCAATTTCTAAAATTTCAGCAATTTTTAATAAATCAGCGGCTGTTTTTTCTTTTAATTCTGATAAATTTACTTTTTCTGTTTCCATGATTTTAACCACAAATGGGTACCTAAATATTTAGGTGTTTGATTTTAATAATTTTTTGGCTGCAATCTATAATAGTGTGGGTCACTAGATTGTTTAAATATTTAATATTTTAACTACACTAAATTGTCAAATTTAAAAAGGTCTTACAACAACCATTATTATTATTAATATCATTAAAATAGTAGGTACTTCATTTAGGTAACGGTATTGTTTACCTGAGTATTTGTAGGTACCTTTTTCTAATAACTTTTGTTGTTTAGATAAAAAACCATGAAAACCACTCATTAGAAATACTGAAATAAGTTTTATCCAAATCCAACCAGCTGACCAATCAATTATGTTTGGTGTTAAAAGTAGTAAAACACCAAACACCCAAGTTGTAATCATTGCAGGATTCATTATTCGCTTCAGTAATAAATATTCCCATTTCACAATGGTTTTTTCTGCATTTAAATAATCAGAGTTTGTTTCTACATGATAAACGAATAATCTGGGTAAATATAAAAGTCCTGCCATCCATGAAATTACAGCAATTAGATGTATTACTTTTGTCCAAGGATAAAACGCATTTAATATATCCATTATATAATTCCATTAATAAATTAATTTATAATTACTATAATATATATTTTAAGAAAGAATAGATGTTTGTAGTATAGTTTGTGGAAAGTGGGGATTAAATTATATCCTCGTAGATACTCACAATAAATAATAAATAATAAATGTATAAAAACTTATCCACAAATAAGGGATAAGTCTCTAAATGATTGATATCATTTTATTAAAAATGTGAATAAAATATTAATAGTTTATAATAAAAATAGAAGGAAAGTTTATCCACAGAAATAAATAAAATTAAATATTCTTATCCATAGGTAATAAGATGTTAGAATTTTCTGAAGAGTGTTAATTGTTTATTTAATGAATTAAAGATGTGTTAGTAA
>JGI20153J14295_10001887_pt1 | contig 15623 bp, 17 predicted proteins | sample COG_03_FD_14295 | JGI IMG/M metagenome (IMG submission 14295) | reverse complement strand
AATTCTGGTGCGCATCCAAGTGCAAAGGTAGGGATGCAGGTTGCATCAAAGACAGTACAATGGTCGTTGTAGACCAGGAATACCACGTCAGCTTTTTGTGCTTTCATCCATTCACGAGATTTCTCGAAACCTTCAAACACTGGCTCCCAATAAGGCTGTTCGGTGATACCACTATCCATCGCCACGCCAATTGCGGGCACGTGGGAACACCCAACGCCTGCGGTAATTCGCGCCATTACTTTTCTCCTTTTTCGTCCCATTCGTGCTGATAACGGTTGCCTTCGGGCGAGCGCCCACCGGCGAGCATCATCGCACGATATGCCTCGATGCCCATGCCCGTCATCAGGCCAGCTAACTCTTGAAAATTTATTCCGTCATTTGCCGCAAGCTTACTTGTGTAGTAAATATTTCCACCTAGTTCGAGCAGCTGATTCCAGTCACGATCAATTACCGCTTGGCGTTGTTCAGCAGTCATCTTGTATTTATCCAGATATGCACCCTCATCCGCACCAAAGGCTTCACGGTTGGGGGCCTTACGCAGCGAGATGCAGAATTGATTGAGGTGATATCCCTCGCGCCCTCTGTCGGCATCAAAAACAAAGGTGCCGGGGATGTCTTCGTAGTCCTTATTCAAACCCATGTGCTGTTCCTTTGTATTGTGGGACGTCTTCTTTTTGAGCCCTGTTGTAAAATCCTATGCGGTTCTTACTCTTCCGATTGCGGCGGTTTTGATGTCTCAGAGTTCATAGGTCTTTTCAGCATCTGCTTCACCATTAAGCATAGCAGTGCGTCACGCTTTGTGGCCAATTCATTTGATCGAACTAATATTGGAAAAAGCTATATTGCACACTCAAATCCTGGCTCAAATTTGGTGTACCAATGTGCTGAAATTTCGCAGATGCGCAATAAAAAGCGACTGAGTTTTGGTTGGCTCCCAACCGCGGCGGTAGGTCAGTCCAATATCACGGACATGGCCTGAAAGTGGCACATCCAGAACCGCGATGGTGCCCAACGCCTCGTCCAGGTTGATTTGGTGCCGCGAAACTATTGAAACGTAAGGCCCCTCTGCAAGGACACCCCGCAACACAGCCATAGACGAAGAAACCACACGTACAGGAGATTGCGCGCGCTTATCAATTTGTAGCGTATCGAACAAATACTGGCCGGCTGGCGTTTCTTTGGGAGGAGCGATCCAAGGGAATTTAACCGTGTCGCCAAGCGTGACCATGCGCTGGTCCACCAAAGGATGGCGGGGATGTGCAACGATGGCTAAAGCATCTTGAAACAGTAATTCTTGTTCAATATCGTCTGCAGGGATTGGGTGTCTGAGCGCACCGATCAAGCAATCAATATCGCCTTCACGCAAAGACCGCAGGAGCTCTGCATACCGTCCCTCGACAACACGCACTTGGAACCCTTCGACTGTGCTAACCATCGCATGAAGAGCCTTAGGAACAATGGCCGTTCGGGCCAATGGTAGGCTACCCAGAACAAATGTACCGCGTTCCTTGCCAGTTTCTCGGCTGATGTCCTCCACGGCTTGCCTCAGCTCACTTTGTGCCAATTTGGCCCCCCGCATGAAAGCATCTGCTGCGGCCGTTAAATGGACACCAGAGGGGCGAGCGATAAAAAATGGCAAGCCTGCTACAGCTTCCAAGTTGCGTGCCGTACGATGAACGGTTGGTTGGGATAACCCCAGCGAGCGGGCTGCCATTGTAAAGCTTCCAGTATTCGCAATCGCGATTAAATTACGCAATTGAGAAGCGGTTACTGCTAGCTCAAAAGTTTGACGGCGCACAGCCTTGTGACCCGCTTCACGCAGAGCATTTCTTGCCCCGTCCCGTAAATGTTTCAGGGCGGCTTTTGTTCGGTATTCTACATGTATCCCGCACGATGTCAGGGTTGATCTCTGACGGTTGCGTATCAACAGCGCCGTGCCGAAATTAGCCTCAATACTGGCAACGGCCTGAGTGGCCGCGGGTTGCGACAAATGACACAGCTCTGCAGCCGTAGAAACTGATCCTGTACGGGCCGTTTCAACAAAAACACGCATGTGCCGGATGTTTGGAAAACTGCTTTGCATATCATCCCTATAGCTTTTTCCTATTTTAAAGACTGAATTCGAAATAGGCAATTCAAGAACATACAAGGTAAGTACGATCGCGACAGGTCTGCATGACCGATTGGAAGACAAGCAGAGAGGCTTCACACCATGTCCGACAAAAAAACTGCACTGGTCATCAGCGCGCATTCCGCAGATTTCGTCTGGCGTGCTGGTGGTGCCATCGCGCTGCACCAAGCTAAAGGTTATGAAGTCACTGTTGTTTGTCTGTCTTATGGAGAGCGTGGAGAAAGCGCTAAGCTCTGGAAACAAAAAGGAATGACACTGGAGAAGGTGAAAACCGAGCGGCGCAAAGAGGCAGAAAATGCAGCTGTTGCGTTGGGTATTAACGACATACGTTTTTTTGATGTGGGCGACTATCCCCTTGATCTGGAACGCAACACGCAAGACCGCATGGTCGATGTGATCCGCGAAGTACAGCCCAAATTCATGATGTCTCATTCCAAGTGGGACCCTTACAATACGGACCACATGCACACGACGCAGTTTGCATTACAGTGCCGGATGATTGCACAAGCCTGGGGCCATAACCCTGGCGAAAAAGTTTTAGGCGCACCACAGTTGTATCTGTTTGAACCCCATCAATCAGAGCAGATGGAATGGAAACCAACAACCTTTCTCAACATCACGGATGTCTGGGACAAAAAGTGGGCTGCGATCCAGTGCATGCAGGGTCAGGAACACCTATGGAGCTTCTACAAGAACGTGGCTGAAAACCGCGCCAACCACTTCCGCCGCAACTCAGGTGGGCAAGCAGGCGGTATCGCCGCCAAATACGCCGAAGGGTTCGAGACCGTGTTTCCCAGTACTGTGGATGAGTTGTAATGAGCTACCAGCCAGGTACCACCGGCATTGTCGTCCAGAATATTGATCGTGCTGAAATTTCAGTGATTGACGGGCTTGCAGCCTGCGGAGTTTCGACCGTACACGAGGCGCAAGGGCGCAAAGGTTTGCTGGCGGACTACATACGCCCAATCTATGCCGGTGCACGTATTGCAGGCTCTGCTGTGACAATCCTTGCGCCGACTTGTGACAACTGGATGATTCACGTAGCGATTGAACAGTTGCAGGCGGGTGACGTGTTAGTTTTGGGCACAATCACGCCTTCCAATTCGGGCTACTTTGGTGATTTGTTGGCCAGTTCGGCCATCACACGGGGCTGTAGAGGATTAATTATCGATGCGGGCGTTCGCGATATCCGCGATTTGACAGAAATGAATTTCCCAGTCTGGTCCAAATCGGTGCATGCCCAAGGCACAATCAAGGAAACGTTGGGTTCTGTGAACGTACCAGTCGTTTGCGCGGATGCGTTGGTTAATCCTGGTGATATCATCGTGGCGGATGATGACGGAGTTTGTGTTGTACGGCGAGAAGAAGCGGCTGAAGTTCTGGTGAAAGCACAAGCGCGAGAAACGAATGAATCGGCGAAGCGCGCCAAATTTGAAGCGGGTGAATTGGGCCTGGATATCTATGACATGCGCGGAAGGTTGGCAGAAAAGGGCCTGAAATATGTCTGATGGCATACGATGCATGTGGATGCGGGGTGGCACCTCGAAAGGCGGATACTTTCTAGTGGATGATCTACCCACCGACCTGGCGGAACGTGATGCAGCATTGCTGCGGGCGATGGGATCCCCTGATGTGCGCCAGATTGACGGGATGGGCGGGGCAGATCCGCTGACGTCCAAAGTGGCGATAGTGCGTAAATCGACGCGTTCTGGTGTCCATGTAGATTACCTGTTTTTGCAGGTATTTGTAGATCAACCCATCGTGACAGATGCGCAGAACTGCGGAAACATTCTGGCCGGTGTCGGACCTTTTGCAGTCGAACGCAGGCTTGTTGCTGCCGATAATGGTGAGACACACGTGTCCATCTATATGGAGAATACTGGCCAGATTGCGATCGCAAAAGTGCAGACGCCTGACGGCGTTGTCAGTTACGAAGGTGAAGCACAAATCGACGGGGTGCCCGGGAGAGCTGCTCCGGTGTCGCTCACCTTTCAGGACACGGCTGGATCTAGCTGTGGCACATTGCTGCCCACAGGCAATGCTGTTGATGTGATAGAAGGCATCGAGGTCACAATGATCGACAATGGCATGCCCTGCGTCGTGATGCGTGCCGCTGATTTAGGGATCACAGGCCAGGAAGCGCCTGAAGACTTGGAATCTGATACGATATTGCGCAAAAAGCTAGAAAAAGTCCGGTTGGCATGCGGCACGCTGATGAACCTCGGCGACGTGTCCAAAAAAACAGTGCCAAAGATGACGATGGTTAGTGCGGCACAGCATGGCGGTGCCATATCAACGCGTACATTTATTCCTCACAGATGCCATAAGACAATTGGTGTTCTGGGCGCGGTCAGCGTTGCTACTGCGTGCCTAATTGAGGGCACGCCGGCTTACGATTTGGCGCAAACAGGGCATGGACATGAACGCAAAATTTCCGTCGAACACCCCACTGGTGAAATGACTGTTGTCGCGACTTTGAATGAGAGTGGAGCGGTTGTCGAGACCGCAATCCTGCGCACCATGCGCAAGTTAATGGATGGAAAGGTATTTGTATGACCAAGCAGAAAATGGATACCGATTGGCTGGTCTTTCATCCGAATCCGAAGATACCCGACTTTGTTCTGCCCGGCGGCGCAGTTGATGCCCATTGCCATGTATTTGGTCCGTCACCAGAATTTCCTTTTGCACCTGAACGGAAATACACCCCCTGCAACGCAAGCAAGGACGACCTGTTTGCCCTGCGCGACCACCTTGGATTTTCACGCAATGTCATCGTACAGGCAACATGCCATGGCAAGGATAACAGCGCGATGGTCGATGCCTGCCGGGCGGGCGGTGATTTGGCGCGCGGTATCGCAAGCGTTGGTGCAGATATCACACATAAAGAGTTGGCTGAAATGCATGATGCTGGCGTTCGTGGAGTGCGGTTCAATTTCGTCAAGCGTCTGGTAGATGCTACGCCCAAGGAAGCCTTTATTGCGATCGCCGAGAAAATTCAAGAATTTGGCTGGTCGATCGTGGTCTACTTCGAGGCCACCGATCTGGAAGAACTTGAGCCGTTTCTAAAACAACTGCCTGGCATCGTTGTGGTTGATCACCTGGGCCGGCCTGACGTCACCAAAGGAGTCAATCATCCGGATTTTACGCGGTTCATAGACTTTATGACCAAAAATGAAAATATTTGGACCAAAGTAACCTGTCCCGAACGATTGACGACGACAGGTGCATCCTATGACGAAGTTGTGCCCTATTACCAAGCCATCGTTGATCGCTTTGAAGACCGCGTTCTTTGGGGCACGGATTGGCCGCACCCAAACATGAAATCGCATATGCCAGATGACGGCGCGCTGGTGGACTACATTCCACGCATCGCCCGCACACAAGAACAGATACACAAGTTGTTGGTTACAAATCCCATGCGATTGTATTGGACGACCTAACTGGGGTTAAAGCTGCCAACCAAAGATCCCAAGGTACAGCCAGGGTACATGTTGATCCGCGAAATTAATAATAGATCATGGGTGCAAACCTCCTGGTTCTTGTAACTTTTGGATGCGTGTGACGAAGTAACCCATGAGTGCAGACCGGCAACGAAATGCCCAAGACTACGGCTGCTTAACTTTGTCCTTTTAGTGCCATTGGTATCTTAGCCCCAGGCTGGGTCGGCGATTTGAGTTTCATAATCTTGTTCTTTGCTGTCATCCCCCAAAATCCGCTAGCCTCAGGGTTCTGCAAAACACCTTTCTTGATCTTGATATCCAGTTCGACAATTTCATCATCAACAGGCTCGATCTGCTTCAGGCAGCTCTTAATCATCGCGGTGACGATTTCTGGAGCATTGCCGAATTCTGATTGGCAGTGTTTTGCAAACGAGTGGCCATTGCAGTGTGCAGCGGCAAAATGATCTGATATTCCATTAGTTCCGCCAGGACCACGTTTATTAGCTGAGTAAGTTGCCAAAAAACATCTCTTTTTCTCAGCATATCATTGCCTAAGCATGCTAATTCTCATCTTTCACATCTGCGGCGCACGCACAACTTTGCGATCAGATTCTACGATTGCCTCAACGTCGATGACGTTTTTGTTGTGGTGTTTTAAAAAGGCTTAAAAATAATGTGCAGAGACGATATACCTCTTGCCCATGAGGCTAAGGCGCTTGCAGCACGTCAAATCCGCTACTTACATAACCACAGATGAGCGATGAGCATTCAAAGTCGAAATGCCCTATGTCTTAAACCATATGATGACCAATAGGGTTAAAGTAGTTTGCTCGATCACCAACTCACATCAATGAGCCAACTCTAAAGGGAGTATTCGCTGACTGCCGCTACTACTCTGAAGAAGTGAACAGGTTACTCAAGCAGCAAAAAGGAAGCATATCTTACTTAGCTACAGCGATTTTTCTTTCCCAGTCGTGTCATGCTCTTTGCGCATAACACTGAGGCCAGAATAGTCGATCAAATCTTTGATTGTAAGCTCTTCTTTTGTGCGCTTTTCAAAAACCTGAATGTATTCAATCATAGTGTTCGAATGCTCGCGCATAACGCCTTCGGCTCGCACAGCGTCGCCCTTTTGAATGGCCTCAAAGATCACTTTATGTTGTGAATTTCCAAGTTTAAGGCGGAAGTTGCTCCTCTCCTTGCCCTCTTTTGTGGACAGAACTTGCCGATCGAAAACCATGGCCCCAACCTCTAGCATCGGCATGTGACTGATACGACTACACGTAAAGCCGATAAAATCATTGCCGCAACATTCCAAAATCGTTTTGTGAAACACTGCATTCTGTTTTTGTATTAAGCGAATTGAAGCGTGATCCATCTTGCCCACTAAAATAAGCCTATCGATCTCTTCAATCGCCGCTTCCAAGATAGGAAGTGTGCTGAGTCGATCAGGCGATTGCGCCATGAGCCGCGCGGCGAGGCTTTCGAGGTGGCCGCGTACCTGCACTGCTTGCAAGACGTCATTTACATTTGGTGCGTTAACAAAATAGCCGCGCCCTTCGCTGCGTCGAATGAGCCCTTCATGCTCTAACATACGAAGAGCAAGGCGCACCGGCGTGCGAGAAACCTTGTGGGTATCGCACAAGCGCGCCTCGGAGATGCGTTCTTCTTCACCATAATTGCCGAGCACGATGTCATTGCGAATTCGCGCTGCAAGTTCTGTATCAATAGATTCCATAGGCCCATTCAGCCTATTGGGATCCCAAAGTCAACATTGCGACCAAAACTTATCGATTTTAAAATTTTGTGCTTGATTTGGGATCCATAATGGTAATTGTATAGGCTTCAATACACAGAATCTAGCGTGAAGCTGTGGCCTGCTCTTTTTTTGGGATCCCAAACCGGTTATAAAGTTCAGACCCATGCCAAGTAACGCGCGGCAAAAGGAGCCTTTTCATGGATGGTGGGACAGACAGTAAATCCTTGAAGCACTTTATTGCAGGGCAATGGGTCGATGCAGCGGCTGGTGCAATGTTCGAAGTGTTTAACCCTCTTGACGACTCGCATTATGCTTTTGCTGCGAAAGGAACGACCGAAGATATCTTCAATGCAGTGGCGGCAGCAAAGGCAGCCTTCACATCTTACAAAGAAACAACGCCAACCGAGCGCGAGCGCTGGCTCTTGCGGGTCGCAGAGATCATGGAAGCGCGTCAGAAAGATCTGGTAAATTGCTTGATCGACGAGATCGGCTCACCCGTGCAAAAGGCAATGTTTGAATTCACTAAAGGCTTGACGATGATCCGTGCCGCCGCCGGTTTGTGTCGCAATGTGCGTGGCGAGACGATCCCATCTGATCGCCCCGGTACGTTCTCGATGTCCATCCGTGAACCGCTTGGTGTTGTCGCAGTGATCACACCGTTTAATGTGCCACTGATAAAGACTACACGTTTGGTGGCCAATGCCTTGGCGGTCGGAAACACGGTTGTCCATCTACCCTCTGAAATGGCCCCTCATCTGAGTTTGATCTTCGCGGAGATCGTTGAAGAAGCTGGTATCCCCGATGGTGTGTATAATGTGGTAACAGGCATGGGCGCAGAGATTGGCGATGATCTGACCGGCCACAAAGATATCGATTTTTTGACGTTCACAGGCTCAACGTTGGTGGGTCAGCATATCAACGAGATCTGCGCCAAGAATAAAACGCCGAACACGCTGGAATTGGGCGGTAAAAGCCCCACGATAATCCTCGCAGATGCCGACTTGGACAACGTGATGCTGCTTGCCGCGCGCTCTGTCTTTATGTTCGCAGGACAAGCCTGCATAGCGTCGAGCCGTTTCTATGTGGAACGACCTTTATACGATGAATTCGTAAAGCGTTTCTCGATGATCATCCGCAAACTTGGTATGGGCGATCTGCGCGACCCGAATACTGTTATCGCGCCAATAATTTCGCCACGACAACGAGAACGAATAAAAAGCCATATCGACGACGCGCGCGCCAAAGGTGCAAATGTGATCGGCGGCGAATGGGAAGGTAATCGGTGCCAGCCGACTTTGCTCACAGAGGTATCGGAGGACATGACTGTTTGCCAAACGGAAACATTTGGCCCAGTCACTGCGATCTATCCAATTGAGAACTACGAGGAAGGATTGGAAAAAGCGAACGACACTGAATATGGGCTATCATCTGCGATATTCACCAAAGACATCGACAAAGCTTTCCACTTCGTGCGTAATTCCAAAGCGGGCATGTGCCACATAAATGGTCCAACCATTCACGACGAGGCCCATGTGCCCTTTGGCGGAAATGGCGAAAGCGGCGTAGGTCGCGAAGGCACGGACGCAGACATGGAAGCAATGACAGAACTCAAATGGGTTACGGTGCAATTATGACTTTTACACTTTATCATCACGGATCATCAGTATGCGCTGCTAAGGTTCGCTTTGCGATGGCGGAAAAAGGCATGAAATGGGAAGGTGTTTACATCGATATTCTCGCAGGTGAGCAATTCACACCCGAGTATCAAAAGATCAATGCGAAGTCGGTTGTGCCAACACTTGTGCATGATGACTTGGTTATCCCAGACAGTACTGTGATCATCGAATACCTCGATCAAATTGCACCAGAAAATTCTACTCATCCCAAAGATCCTTGGGAGCGCGCGCAGGCGCGCTATTGGACCAAAGCGGTGGATGAGGATCTGCATCCTGCTTGTGGCGCGATGACGTTTTTATGTTCGCACCGCCACACAGTTTTGCGCAAGCTTGGTAAAGAAGGAGCAAATAAATTCCTTGCCTCCACACCAGAGTTTTCTGTCACATCTGATTGGAAGAGTTTCAAAGATACTATCGTGCGCCAAGGCTTTGAGGCACCTGGAGCGTTGGGAAAAGTTAAACTTTACGACAGCTATCTGCACAAGATGGACAAAGCGCTGACTGGTAATGATTGGCTGGTTGGCAATAAATTCTCCATCGCTGACATCGCGCTGACACCCTACATCAATCGTCTTGCAATGATGTCGATGCGCGGCATGTGGGAAGGCGGACGTTTGCCCAATGTGGAGCGCTGGTTCGAGGCCATCGAAGCGCGTGAGAATTTCAAACCTTGCTTTATCGACTGGGTGCCCGAAGATCTCACGAATGATCTGCGTGAGAACGGGATCAAAAGCTGGCCAGAAGTTGCTAAGATTCTTGAAATTGAAATCTAGGAAATAGAGGAGGCTGACATGGGCCGACTAATTGGAAAAACAGCCGCAATCACTGGTGCTGCGCGCGGCATTGGCGCGGAATATGCGAAAAAATTGGCCAATGAGGGGGCCAACGTCATGGTGACTGACATTCTTGACCCAGCAGAGGTGGTGGCCGAGATCAACGCTGCAGAGGGTGGCCGTGCCGTTGGTATGATTGTGGATGTAACATCAGATGATGATCTGAATGCGATGGTCGCGAAAGCTGAAGAAGAATTTGGTGCGCTCAACATCGTTGTCAACAACGCAGGTCTCTTTGCAAACTTGGAACTGAAACCGTTTTTCCAGATCGATAATGACGAATTTGATAAGGTTATGACAATCAACGCGCGCTCAATTCACCAATCGACTAAAGCTGCGCTTCCTGCGCTGGTACGCGCGGGTGGTGGCAAGATTGTCAACATCGCCTCTGGTACGTTCTATTATGGCCCTCCTGGCCTATCACATTACACCGCATCCAAAGCGGCTGTTATCGGTCTGACCCGTGGTCATGCGCGCGAACTTGGTGAAAAGAATATTCAGATCAATGCGATAGCCGTTGGCCTAACTGAAAGCAGCTCTATTCGCGACAACAAAAAATGGGATCGCGCACGCGCTCCCACCGTTGATTCCCGTTCGATCAAACGCGAAATGGTGCCCGAAGATCTTCTTGGAACGCTCATATTTTTGTGCACATCTGACAGCGATTTTATCACTGGTCAGACGATCAACGTCGATGGCGGCAAGGTGAACCTTTAAACCTTATGTCCCAGCGCAAGAACATCCTCTTCATCATGTGCGATCAATTGCGCTATGATTACCTATCCTGTGCAGGTCACAAGACCTTGCACACGCCCAACATCGACTCTCTCGCAGAGCGCGGTGTTCGCTTTTCTAATGCTTACGTGCAGTCTCCGATTTGCGGCCCAAGTCGCATGAGTACATACACGGGGCGCTATCCATCTAATCATGGGGCGACCGCCAATTTCGTACCTTTGCGCGTGGGAGAACTTAACATTGGCGACCATCTCAAGCCTTTGGGAATTCGCCCAGTTCTAGTAGGCAAGACCCACATGATCCCTGATCAAGAAGGGATGAAACGTCTCGGCATTGACCCAGCGAGCCCGATCGGTGTGCATCATTCACAAATCGGGTTCGAACCTTATGAGCGTGATGATGGTATCCATCCCGACCTGGTTTTGAAGCCGAATGTTGCGTATAATAATTACCTCAAAGAACGCGGCTATGACGACCACGAGAACCCTTGGCATTGGGCTGCGAACTCGGTTGAGCGCAGGGGCGAAATCCGTTCAGGATTCTTCAATGATGTCGCGCAACTGCCAGCGCGGGTAAGTGAAGAAGACTCCGAAACACCCTATATGACCCGCCGCGCAATGCAATTTATCGAAGAAGACGATGGCGAAAAGCCATGGTGTCTTCACCTGAGTTATATCAAGCCACACTGGCCCTACATTGCACCTGCGCCCTACAACGATATGTACTCAGCGGCGGATGTTCAGGATGTTCACAGGTCTGAAACAGAACGCGAAAATACCAACCAACTTGCACAGCACTTCCAAGAACGGATTTGCGGGCAAACTTTCTCCAGGGAAGAGGCCCGCGAGACTGTGATACCTGCGTATATGGGGCTGATCAAACAAATAGATGATCAACTTGGCATACTTTTCGAGTTCATGGAAAAAAAGGATCTTATGAAGAGCACGATGATTGTGTTCACATCAGATCATGGCGAATATTTTGGTGATCACTGGATGGGGGACAAAGATTTTTTCCACGATCCTGCCGTCAAAGTCCCACTTATCATTGCCGACCCTGATCCGTCATGTGACAATACGCGCGGTAGTGTGCAGAACGCACCTGTTGAAGCAATTGATCTTGTGCCGACGTTTATCGAGTATGCTGGTGGAGCTGTGCCTAAGCACATTCTTGATGGTCGTTCCCTAATGCCTTTACTACAAGGGAATGACGTGCCGTGGCGCGAATTCGTTGTTAGTGAATATGATTATTTTCAACAGTCCTTCAGCCCAAAGACAGGTCGCGCACCGCTCGAGTGCCGGATCTATATGATCAAGAATGATCGATGGAAATACATCCACGCACCCGGATTTTTGCCAATTCTGTTTGATCTAACAAATGACCCAGACGAATTTGTCGATTTGGGAAACTCAGATGATCACACAGATGCCCGGCAATATATGCACTACGCTTTAGCTGACTGGTCTTTACAGTATCGCCAACGCGAAACCGTATCAGAAGAACGGGCGGAGCAAATGGTCGGTCTTGAGGACAAGTTTGGCGTGCTTATCGGGTACTGGAATGAAGAGGACGTAAAGCCTCCAGCAACGGCTCCTGATTTCGAATCTGGGCCAAAAGCACACTAAACCAACACTAATAATAAGGTTTCTAGAAGGAATTCGACTGATGGCACATCTTGGCGAAGATATTATTGGAAGAAGCACTCAAACACCGTTCTTCAAAGTTGCAAATGCAGATGAGATTGGAATTCAAGCACCTGAAAATCGCATAGGCGATGCAGATCGCACATGGGTGCGCTCGTTAGTGGTTTCCAGAAAGAGGCATTAGTGCGCTCTGCCAAGACCGGTGACACATGGCGTTTTGTAAGTGATGAAGGACCGTACCTGAATGGCCATGACGCGGCTTGCTGCCCACTGGCGTTTCTGTCTTGCGGAATGGCTGCAAGTTACATGAACGAAATCATAGCGCTAGCTGAACAACAGGGTGTTGAGATCCGTAAGCTCAAGCTTATTCAGGATAATTACTATACTATGAAAGGCTCAATGATGAAGCGTACCATGGTAGGTGGAGCGGAAAATATTGAGCTACAAGTCGAGATTGATTGTGATCTCGATGATGCTGCATTGAATGATTTTTTGGTGAACGCTACCTATGCATCTCCACTCAATGGCTTGATGCGTGGGCAGATTGAGAGCTTGTTTAAGTTGAGCAAAAACGGCTCAGAGCTAGCGACCGCCAATGCTTTTGAATTTAGCGGCACGATACTGCCTGACCCCGGCGATCATTTTGCCAAAGCGATGCCTACGGATGCTACAGATGGCTTGATGACCAAGGTTGGACCAACACCAAAAAAAGATGTAAGCGGTGGTACTGCGACCAACGCGTCTTCCCTGAGTGATGAGCAGAACCGACGTCTAAATATTGGTGCGGTGGCTGAATTGCGAAAGGATGGAATTAAGCAAATCCAGCAGATGCAATACTCGCCCTATGGAACATCGTTCATGCTACTCAGTTCAGAAGATGGCCGCGCACCAGATGCGAATACTCTGATCTCTGCTGGCATCGGCTTTTGCTTTATGACGCAGTTCGGACGCTTCGTGTCGATGCTGAAACTCGACTTACCTGATTACCGCATCGTGCAGGACACGCACTTTAGCCTAGGTGGCGCGAGCGGTGGCACTGGCAAAGCAGGTAGTGCGGATCCGATTGAAACACATGTCTATCTTGAAACCTCTGAGAGCGATGCAACCGCGCAAGAGATGCTCGATATTTCAGAGAAGACGTGCTTTCTGCACGCCTTCTGCAAGACGGATTTGAAGACAAAGCTCAAGATTAAACGGATTGCATAAAATGCAAAAGTTCCTGAAATCAGACATTCCGATCTGGGTAAACGTCCTTCAAGTTCTGCTGACTTTGATCATGCTCGGTCAGGTCTACATGTATTTCTTCGATCATGATCTGCTTGCTGCAACAGGTGTCACGGTCAATGGGACGCCTGATTTGAATCTTGTCTATGAGATGGGCGGTCGCACGTTAACTATGGCTGCAGCGTCGATCTTTGTTATGATCACGCAAAATGCGCGGCAATTCCTTGTGGTGCTTTTCATGAACATTCTACGCGAAGGCACTGAGACGATTATCGATCCACTCTTCCCGATTGCAAATGCACCTGCTAGTCCGGCGATGGATTTTGGTATGCATGTTGTCGTAGTTGCGATTGAAATTCTGGCCTGTGTGGTGGTTTGGAAGCGCCTTAAGAAAAGCTCTCAAACGGGCAATTAAGCAGCCAAACCTTGGGACCCTCTGCGTCGGTGTACATAGAGCGGTAGGTCTCAAGCAACGCCAACGGCATGAACTGAACAAGCGTGGGGCCGATGTCGCCCCAATCGTACAGCGTGTCCCAGTGAAACAACTTCAAAACTGCGGCGCCATAAACCTCTCATTGTAGCGATTTCCATTTAAGCTCAAAGCGGCGCACCCAACCGTTTGTGGAGGTGATCGCAAGCGGGACCAAGATGAAAAAAGCGAGCCACCCAGTTCAAATGTAGAATTTTGAAATCTCACCACCAGAAAGTCCAACAGTGCCTATGTCGTGCAAGTAAAGTACCTTGTGCAACAGCCCGTAACCGAAGGCAGCAACGGCAAGATACTGACGGCGTTTCATCAACCAACGCAAACCACGCCTGCCCCTTCGAAGTATCTTCAAAGGTGTGATTATCATGGTGATGATCATGAAGCGTGCAGAAACCTCGCTGCTAGGGTGAAGCAATTGATGGATTGATCTCTTATCGCCCAAAGCGAGACCAACTATCATCAGAATTGCTGGAGGGCTGAGCAGCACCTAGAATGCGTAGGGGTGATCCCAGAAAGATTTGACTGCGAAAATAACGTGTTTCCTAAAATTGCTCAGAAAAAAGACGAAATCAAAATTCTAAACCTGCTTCATATACCCAGATCGATCTCTGGCGAGATATAGACCAACAAAGATTAACACGAATGCAACTTTCGTTCGCGTTGTGATCACGTCGCCAAGCAGCAAAACCCCGAACACATTGGTCAAAATGATGCTGAAATATGCATTGGGGGCTAGGAATATTGGCCCCTTGCGACGGATCAAAAAGATACGGATGGAATAGGCTACGGCGGTTGAAAGGATTGAAACACCAGTTAGCCCTAACCAAGGCCGCGCACTAGGCAATTCACCTTCGAATACTGACAAGAAAGGCCAAATGCCGAACAACGATGCAACCAAAGCGCTCCCACCGATCATCGAAATCGGATGCGCTTTTGGCATGACGCGCATTAAAATGGTAGCCATCGCAAGGCAAGCTACCGCGCAAAACGTAGCCAACATAGGAAAAGCACTTTCCCTTCCTGCAGTACCAATCCACGAAGTCGGCTCTGTGATAGTAAGCAAGCCCACCAATCCAATGATCAAACCAACGNATTTTTGGCGAGAAATCTGAACCTTTAAAACCAATGCTGAAAGGCCAATCGTTATCAGAGGGACCATTGCATACATTGAACCCACTACATTTGATGGGATCGTTTGTAATCCATAAGTTGTCAGACCGATTGGGAAGACAAAATTAAAAATGCCCAGAATGAACGCCCATTTCCAAAACTCAAACTTGAGGGGCAGGCCGTCACCTAATAGATAAGTGATTGGTAGTAGAAAAGCAGCGCCAAGGACTAAACGTCCACCAGCGGCTTGTTCTAACGTGAACGCTTCTAGAGAAAGTTTTACGAAGACGAACGACAGGCTCAAGCAAACCGTCATAAATCCAAAGGCAATCCAAGCGGTGTAATCGGTGTTTTGATCTTGAAGATCGTCTGATTGGTGCATCTACTAGCGTTCCATAGGAAATAGTGTGGATTCGATCATCCACCAACGACGGCTTGTGGCAAATACAAAGCAATTTGCGGGAACAAAATTAATAATCCGATCATTGCTGCCATTGCGAACCAAAAGGGCCAAATGCCGCGGAAAATCGTGCTCATGGGCACATCTCTTGCAATGGATTTGACGATGAACACATTGATCCCGAC
>JGI20153J14295_10001874_pt1 | contig 15695 bp, 17 predicted proteins | sample COG_03_FD_14295 | JGI IMG/M metagenome (IMG submission 14295) | reverse complement strand
TATTATTAAATTCTATTTTTTTTGAATCAAGGCTTACAGACATCTCACCAACCTCAGCTTTAAATATTTCTTCGATTTGATCTTTAGATAATTTGACGGGCAGCACACCATTTTTAAAGCAGTTATTGTAAAAAATATCACCGAATGAAGATGCTATAACAACCCTGATTCCAAAATCTCTTAATGCCCAAACCGCATGTTCTCTTGAAGAACCGCAACCAAAGTTATCTCTAGTTAATAAAATATTGGCTTGAGTAAATGGTTCTTGGTTTAAAACAAATTCGTGATTTATTTTTCTTTCATTTTTTGAAATGCCTAACTTACCATCATCAAGATATCTCCACCCATCAAAAAGATAATCTTCAAAACCAAATTTTTTTATTGATTTTAAGTACTCTGTAGGAATTATTTGATCTGTATCAATATTATCCCTGTCGATTGATGCCACAATACCTTTTATTTGAAGCTCATTGCCAATTACCTTCATGACAAGTCTCCAATAACTCCATTAATTGCAGTATAAGCTGCCATAACTGGGCTCATAAGATGCGTTCTTCCAAGATTACCTTGTCTGCCTTCAAAATTTCTATTAGATGTAGATGCGCATCTTTCATAGGGCTTTAATTGGTCAGGATTCATCCCTAAACACATAGAGCAACCTGGGTCTCTCCATATAAAACCTGCGTCTTTAAATATCTTATCAAGACCTTCAGCTTCAGCTTGTGCCTTAACCATTCCCGATCCTGGAACCACAATGGCCTCGGTTATTTTTTCAGAAACTATTCTTCCTTTTATAACTGATGCAGCCTCACGCAAATCCTCTATTCTAGAATTTGTACATGAACCAATAAAAACTCTATCAAATTCTAAGTCTGTTAATTTTTCACCCTCTTTGATACCCATATAATTTTTTGCTAACTCTATGTTTTTCTTATTGGCTTCCGTTTGCATAGATAACTNAGGAAGCCCTGCATCATAATCTACTACCATTTCAGGCGAAGTTCCCCATGTCACCTGAGGTTTAATTTGAGATATATCAATAACAATCTCTTTATCAAAAATAGCTTCTTTGTCTGAAAATAAATTATTCCAATGCTTTTGAGCTAGGGCTAGGTCATCGACTGAGAGAGGTGAGTGTTCTTTTACATAGTCGATAGTTGTTGAATCAGTGGCGATTAAGCCGACCTTAGCACCGGCCTCAATAGCCATATTACATATCGTCATTCTGGCTTCCATGGATATGCTTTCAATATAAGACCCAGAGAATTCAATTGCATGCCCATTACCACCCGCTGTTCCAATTTCTCCTATTAAAAATAAAACTATATCTTTGGACGAAACTCCTCTTTGAGGCGTCCCTTCGAAAATTACTTTCATATTTAAAAGTTTGGAAACCTTTAATGTTTGCGTAGCAAGAACATGCTCAACTTCTGAAGTTCCAATGCCCATTGCAAGACACCCAAATGCACCATGAGTAGAGGTATGAGAATCCCCACAAACTATTGTCATACCCGGTAATGTGTAACCAAGTTCTGGACCAATTACATGAACGATTCCTTGGTTAGCTGAGGTTATATCAAATTGTTTAATTCCAAATTTATTACAGTTCTTATCAAGCTCAACTACCTGAATTTTTGAGATATCATCACTAATATTTTCTACTGTAAANGAGTCCCCTCTTTCAGTGGGAACATTATGGTCTGGNGTTGCAATATTTGCCCCAAGCCTCCAAGGCAAAAGACCTTTCTTTGACAGTCCCTCAAAAGCTTGAGGAGAAGTCACTTCATGAAGATATTGCCTGTCTATGTAAATTAAAGATTCGCCTGAATCAAGAGTTTTTATATGGTGCTCATTCCAAAGCTTGTCATATAAAGTATTAGGCATGTTACTTTTTGAAAGGTAATTTTTGATCAACCTCACCACATTGAGCTCTATTTCTCAAAAGGTGATCTATAACAACTAAATTGGCCATAGCCTCTGCTATAGGCACTGCTCTTATTCCAACACATGGATCATGCCTACCAGTTACTTCTATATCTACCTCATTTCCATCGGCATCAATGCTTTTACCGGTATTTTTTATACTAGATGTGGGTTTAATGATGAAATCTATATTAATATCATCGCCATTAGAAATTCCACCTAATATCCCCCCAGCATTGTTAGAGGTAAAGCCATCTTCTCTCATTTCATCTCTAACCTCAGAACCTTTAGAAGCCAAGATATCATCGGTATTCCCAATCGAAACTGATTTAACTGCATTAATACTCATCATAGCTTTGGCTAGATCTGCATCTAACTTATCAAAAACTGGAGCCCCTAAACCAACTGGGCAGTTTTCAATAGTTACTCCAAGTTTTGCACCAACAGAATTACCTTCCGCAATTAAATCACTAAATAAATTATCAAGATCAGTAAGCTTCGAACTATCAGCAAAGAAATATTTATTAGTCCCGCTTTCTTTGTGGTTAATAGCATCGGCTTTAATAGCGCCTATTTGGCTTACGTAACTTGTAGTTTTTACACCGAAAGTTTCAAGATATTTCTTTGCAATTGCCCCGGCAGCTACCCTCATAGCAGTTTCCCTTGCACTTGATCTCCCTCCACCCCTGTAATCTCTATGACCATATTTAGCCTGGTAGGTAATATCTGCATGATTTGGCCTGAAAACATCTTTTATATTTGAGTAGTCTTTAGACCTTTGGTCTTGATTGTAAATGATTAGACTAATTGGTGTTCCAGTAGTCTTCCCCTCAAAGACTCCTGAAAGGATTTCAACTAAATCATCTTCTTTTCTTTGGGTTGTTACGTCTGATTGACCGGGTTTTCTTCTGTTTAATTCATGCTGAATATCAGATTCATTGAGTTCAATATTAGGAGGGCATCCATCAATAATGCAGCCCAAAGCCTTCCCATGACTCTCGCCATAGGTCGTAACTTTAAATAATTCTCCAAATGTATTGCCTGACATGGCAATAATTATAGTCCAAAAAGGTTTTAAAACCTTAACTTTATAGCTTTGTTATCAATTAAAAGTTATTTGATTCAACAGCAAATAATTCTTGGAAGTCTGTTACCGAAGTATTTTCTAATTCCTCTTGGTTGGTGCAAAGACTATAGATTTTGTTGCTCTTGGTGCATCGTAGGTAATTTGTAGATTTTTTAAGAACTTTTGTTCAAGAACAGGAATGCCTTCCTCTCTTCTTCTCATATGCCCAATTGGATATTCAACCTCAATAGCATCTGTTAAAGAACCATCTTTGAAATGAATTTGTATTTTATTGGCAATAGATCTTTTATCTGCCTCATGATATTCAGTTGAATATCTTGAATCTTCAGAAATAACCATTTTTTCTCTTAAAGCATCCACTCTAGGATCTGATGCAACATCATCCTCATAATCTTCAGCAATTAAGTCTCCTTTTAAAAGACCAATAGCAACCATATATTGAAGACAATGATCTCTATCCGCTGGGTTATTTAAATCACCAACCTTGGAGATAATTCTAATAGCAGATTCATGAGTAGTAATGTTGACTGACTCAATATCATCAAGCCTATCTTTAACCTCAGGGTGGAGTGTGACAGCAGCCTCAACAGCAGTTTGAGCATGAAATTCTGCAGGAAAACTAATCTTAAATAGGATATTTTCCATTACATAAGATCCAAAAGGTTGAGGTAGAGATAGTTTCTCGCTGTTAAATAGCACATCCTCAAACCCCCAAACAGGAGCAGACAAAACACCTGGATAACCCATTTCACCAGAAAGAGTAATCATTGAAAGCCTCACAGCTCTAGAAGTAGCATCTCCAGCAGCCCAGCTTTTTCTTGATCCGGCATTGGGAGCATGCCTGTAAGTTCTTAAACTTTGGCCATCAACCCATGCATGACTAACAGCATCCATAATCTGATCTTTACTGCCGCCCATAAGCTTGGTAACCAAAGCTGTGGATGCAACTTTTACTAATACAACATGATCAAGACCAACTTTATTAAAGCTATTTTTAAGAGCTAAAATACCCTGTATCTCATGAGCCATAATCATAGATTCTAAGACAAGCCTCATTTTGAGAGGTTCTTTTCCTTCAGAAATATTTTTTTGTGAAATAAAGTCTGCGATGGATAAGATAGCTCCTAAGTTATCAGAGGGGTGACCCCACTCAGCAGCAAGCCAAGTATCGTTATAATCAAGCCATCTAATAATACAACCAATATCGAACGCACCTTTTATTGGATCAAGTTTAAAGTTTGTTCCTGGAACTCTAACGCCAAAAGGAACAGAAGATCCTTCTACGACTGGTCCAAGCATTTTGGTACATGCTGGAAATTTAGAGCTAATAGCCCGCAACCAACTGTATCTATCAAACAATTTCTTGCAGTGTCTAATGCAAGATCAGATTTAATATCAAAATTAACTACATAGTCTGCGATTTCTTTGATTACAGAGTCGTAATCAGGCCTAACGTTTAGATCAACATTTGAAGACATTTTAAGATCTATCTTCTAAATCAACCCAGTCAGAACTTTCAACACCAATATAATCTGCACTTGGTCTTATAATTCTATTATTTGCTCTTTGCTCCATACAGTGAGCAGTCCATCCTGATACTCTAGACATTACAAAAATTGGTGTGAATAGTTTTGTTGGAATTCCCATATAGAAATATGCAGGAGCATGGAAAAAGTCTGCATTTGCGAACATTTTTTTCTCATCAGCCATAACTTTTTCAACTTCTTCTGCTACTTGGTAAAGATCATCATTGTCATGAAGCAAGGAAAGTTCCTTAGCAAATTCTTTTATAACTGCATTTCTTGGATCACGAATTGAGTAAACCGCATGACCAAATCCCATAATTTTTTCTTTATTCGCTAACATGGATAGAATTTTTTCTTTGGCTTCATCTCTTGAAGTCCAATTCTCAATAAGCTCCATAGCTTTTTCGTTAGCTCCTCCATGCAGAGGCCCTCTTAATGAACCAATAGCAGCAACTACGCATGAGTGAATATCTGACATTGTTGATGCACAAACTCTTCCAGTAAATGTTGATGCGTTAAATTCATGTTCTGCATACAGAACAAGAGATACATCCATTACCTTTCTATGAAGGTCACTGGGTGTTTTTCCATGAAGGATGTGAAGAAAATGACCAGCCATAGTATCTTCATCATTTACTAAATCAATATCGACTCCCTCATGAGAAAATTTATACCAATAGGTAACAATAGATGGCATCGTTGCAATCATTCTGTTAATTGAATTTAATTGGTTTGAGAAATCTCCTTCAGGCTCTAAATTACCAAGCATTGAAGTTCCAGTTCTCATTACATCCATTGGATGAGCATTAGCAGGTATTTTTTGTAAGACCTCTTTTAGAGCTTGAGGAAGGTCTCTTTGAGTTTTTAAAGATTCTTTATAATCTTTAAGTTCACTTGTATTAGGTAACTTACTATATAAAAGAAGATAGGCAACCTCTTCAAAAGTAGCTTTTTCAGCAAGGGTTTCAATTTTATGACCCCTATAAGCTAAACCTTCTATTTGGCCAACTGTTGAAAGTGAAGTTTCTCCTGCTACCTGACCTCTTAGACCAGCTCCTTCAAGTTTTTTTACCATTTTTTTTCCTCTTCTAGTTTTTAATCTTCAAATAGACTATCTAATTTTTTTTCGTAACTGTGATAGTTTAAGTATTCGTATAACTCTTCTCGGGTCTGCATTATATCCAAGAGACCTTCTTGTGTCCCTTCTTTGGCTAGAGAAATGTAAATTTTTTCCGCAGCTTTGCTCATTGCCCTAAATGCAGTTAGTGGATATAAAATCATATCTACATTAACTTCTTCTAATTGTTCTTTTGTAAATAATGGAGTTTTACCAAATTCAGTAATGTTTGCAAGCAGCGGTACATCTAGGGCATTTTTAAATTCTTTATACTCATCAAGCGATGTGACAGCCTCCAAGAAAATGCCATCAGCTCCCTGCTCAATATAACTTGAAGCTCTTTCTATTGCTCCACTCATTCCCTCTGAAGCTAATGCATCGGTCCTTGCCATGATAAAAAATGATTCATCATGTCTGCCATCAACAGCTGCCTTAATCCTGTCCTGCATCTCACTAGAGCTTACCAAAGACTTATTAGGTCTATGCCCACATCTTTTTTGTGATACTTGGTCTTCTATATGCACGGCTGCACACCCAGCATTGATCATTTCTTTTATGGTTCTTGAAATATTAAAAGCACCTCCCCAACCAGTATCGATATCTACAAGCAAAGGAAGTGATGTTGAATTGGATATTCTTTTAACGTCAATTAAGACATCATCCATGGACGTTATTCCTAGGTCAGGCATTCCATATGAGGCTGCGGCTACTCCTCCGCCGGAAAGGTAGACAGCTTTATGTCCTGCTTTTTCAGCTAAGATTGCAGAATAAGCATTTATAGTCCCTGGTATTACTAACGGGGAATCTGATTTTAAAGCTTCTCTAAATTTTGTGCCTGCTGTCATAGTTGTGGGATTATAAGTCAAGAAGATGCCTGTTCCCAAATTTATAGCTAGCTATAAAATTTTACGCCTCTAATAATCCTATCTTTATTATTCTTCCGTCTCCATCTATTGGTATCTCTTAAACTGTATACACAGCCACAATACTCTTGCTGATAGAACTCTTCTCTCTTGGAAATCTCAACCATTCTTGAAGAGCCGCCCTGCTTCCTCCAGTTAAAGTCCCAGTAAGATACATCTTCATATCTTTTAGCTGCACGAAGGCCAGAAGAGTTAATTTGCTCCATATCTTTCCACCTAGAAATACCTAAAGTTGTTGCATATACTCCGAAACCATTTTCTTGAGCAAATAATGCAGATCTTTCGAATCTCATATCAAAGCACTGAGTGCATCTTTTTCCTCTTTCAGGCTCATCCTCTAAACCTTTGATTCTTTCAAACCAATTGTCTTTGTCATAATCACCGTCAATGCATTCAAAACCTAACTTATCGCAAAATCTCTTATTTTCATTTTTTCTAATTTCGTATTCTTCAATTGGATGAATGTTTGGGTTATAAAAATATACGGTAGTTTTTATATTTGATGCAGCCAAAGCTTCCATAATTTCGCCTGCACATGGAGCACAACAGCTATGAAGGAGAAGATTAGAATTCTCCTTTGGCATGCTTAAAACAGGCCTTGAAAAATTGTCTAATTTTAAATGATCACTCATTTTTGAAATAATGAATTTGATAAGAGACCTTTTTCAAGATCATCATAATTATGAAAAGATTGTATATTTGGGTGTGCATCTGAAATTTTTTCAGGAGCATTAATAAAAAAACCTTTTTCAGCTACCTCAAACATCTGAAGATCATTGTAAGAGTCTCCGGCAGCTAAGCATCTATATCCTATGGATTGAAAGCTCTCTATGGCCTGTTTTTTTGCTTTATTGTTACGAAGTTTATATGAAATAACCTCGTCTTGAACAACTTCTAAGTTATGACATAGAAGTAATGGGAATCCCATTTTTTTCATTAATGGTTGAGCAATTTCATGAAAAGTATCTGAAAGAATTACAACTTGAAAGTTTTCTCTTACATTTGCTAAAAAAGATTCAGCCCCAGGCAGTAGCTCTAATTCATTAGCTGCATTTTGAATATCTGAAAGCTTAATACCATGTGTCTTCATAACACCAAGCCTAAAATCCATGAGGTTTCCATAGTCTGGAATATCTCTAGTCGTTTTATTAAATTCCTCTATGCCTGTATTGGTCGCTACTTTTTCCCATATCTCCGGTGTTAAAGTGCCTTCCATGTCGAAACAAACTATTTCCATTTTGTATGCCTATAGGTTACGTGTTTTTAATTCCATAAGGCACATGGCCTGATGCTGTAGTATTTTGTGTGTCTATAATATGTTTTTTTTGGTCATCAAAAAAGATATCTGCTTGAAAAGATTTAAGAAAATCTTTTTTTGACATGCCGCCTAAAAATAGAGATTCATCAATCCTTACTCCCCATTCTCTTAGTGTCTTAATGACTCTCTTATCAGATGGGGCCGATCTTGCTGTAACTAGGGCGGTCCTAATTGGGCAATCATTAATATCAAAATCATTTTGGATATCATTTAGTTCAACAAGAAAGGATTTAAATGGCCCTTCTTTTAATGCAGTTGTTGCAGTTACTTCATTCTCAATAAATGCTTCTAAGCCCTCTTCATGGAACACTTTTTCTGAATCGTCTGAGAAAATTACTGCATCTCCATCAAATGCTATCTTTAGCTGACCATCTTCTGAAAGAAAGTTATTATCATTATCTCTTGAGATAATTGTTGCAGCAGCAACATTGCTTTTGATTGCTAATTTCACATCTTCCATGCTGCTTGATAAAAAAAGATGAACACCAAAATCTTTAACATACCTATGAGGGCTTTCGCCACCACAAAAAGCAGCTCTACTAATATCCAACCCATGAGCTTCAATTGAGTTTCTTATTCTTAATCCAGTATCAGATGTATTTCTTGATAAGAGGATGACTTCAATTCTCTGACGATCTTCATATAGAGAATTAATATCTAATATTTTTTTAACTAGATTAAATGCCTCTCCTGGATCAAGAGTCTTATCTTCATTAGCTATTTGATAATCGCGATAGGAGTCGAGCCCATCTTTTTCATAAATATCATGACTTTCATCAAGATTGAATAAAGCTCTTGACGAAATTCCTATTATTAATTTTCTATTTTCTTCCATTTAAAAGTTGATATAAATATAGATTCTGCATTATACTGTATATATATTCAGTATTAATAAAAGTATTATGAAAGACATAACATCTCAGCAAAATAAGGTACTTAACTGTATCCAAGTATACATAAAGAAAACTGGTTTTCCGCCAACAAGAGCAGATATATGCCAAGAATTGGGTTTTAAATCACCAAATTCAGCTGAAACACATCTTAGAGCATTAGAGAAGAAAGGCTTTATCTCAATTGAAAGTGGAACATCTAGAGGTATTTCTATAATTAACCCAGAAATTGAATATGATGGTAATGATTACCCAATTATTGGGTTAGTTGCAGCTGGGTCACCTACTCTTGCAACCGAGAACGTAGAAAAGGTTTTTAATTGTCCTCAAGGTTTTTTTGGATCAAATTTTGATTACTTTCTTCGTGTCAGAGGTCTTAGTATGAAAGATGCTGGAATTATGGAAGATGATCTAATTGCGGTGAAAAAAACACAAGACATTAAAAATGGCGATATTGTTATTGCTAGAATTGATGACGAGGTTACTGTTAAATACTTCCATAGACACTCGCCAAAAATAGTTCATCTCCAACCGGCAAATGAAGACTTTAGTAACATTGAAATTGATTTAGAACATACAGAACTATTTATCGAAGGAAAAAGCGTAGGCCTAATTAGAGAAAACTAGTGAAGAATTACAGGTTTTTTAGATAACCTTTCTTTTTGTCCATCAAAAAATTCATCAAAATCACTAACATTTCCGCTAACACTTTCTATACCAGCTCTTATCATTTCCTTTGCAACAGATAATTCTTGACCTTGAAGAAATTCTTTAGATTCAGATGAAAAATCAATTTTTACAATTGGATTTTCATGATCATCGGATCTTCTAAGTACTATACTTCCATCTGGTAATTGAGCTAATTCTAGGTAATTCGACATATATTTTCCTCTTATATCAAGCTTAGCATTCCTCGAGGGTTTTGCGAAGCATGATAATAAATTCTTTATACCTATCTAATAACAAATTAAGTTTTTTCAAGTTGAGCGTTTCATTTGAAACTATTATTGACTCATTTATTGGCTCATGAAGTGCTTTTTTAATTAAAACTAACAATTAAACATGCCATCTGCATCGAATTCTTTCTTGATGATGTTTTTAGTAGAATGATTGAACGAGAGCTCCTTCCATTTATTTATATAGTCATAAGAGCTGAATTCAGAGTGCTCAAATCCAGAATTTGAGGCAATACTAATTGCAAGAGAATCAAGACTTTGCTCAACCGAAAGGATAAATAAATACTTATCAAAATCATCCTCAGAAGAGTTATTCAAAGAAAGTTTAGATAGTAAACCTTCGGAAATATCTAAATATAAATTAACTAGCTCTTTTGAATCCACTAACTTTTAAGGTTTTGAGCCCATTCACCATTATTATAAATAGCAGTCCATTTTGTTTTTTTGCCATCCTTTTCCGAGGCTAAATAATGAACATCTTCTGATTTGTTATATCTAANAACATAAGCATTCCCATCTCTGTCTTTTTCTGGNGCTGACATTAAATATGCATGTTTATCTTTTTCAGGTAAAAACCTACATGCTTCATTTATTTCATTTGTTAGGTGATTTATTTCAGATACTTTAGGAGCTCTAGTCTCTCTATTTTTTGGATATTTACTTGCAGCTAAGAAAAGACCTTTCATGCTATCTCTTAGTAAGTAATGATCTTCGCATTTAATGCAAGCAAGATCAGGCATAGAAATTGGTTCCATTGTTAGAGGTTTTGGTTCTCCATTTCTTTGAAGTGCTCTTGTTGTCCCACAGTTATCATTGAGGCATCCAAAATACTTTCCAAACCTTCCAGTTTTAAGCTGCATTTCAGAACCACACTTATGGCATTCCAATACTGGACCGTCATAACCCTTAATCTTAAATAATCCATCTTCAACTTCATAACCATCACAATCTGGGCTTTTGCCGCACACATGTAATTTTCTATGCTCATCTATCAGATAATTATCCATACTAGTTTCACACTGAGGGCATCTTCTCTTAATCAATAAGTTTTCAGCTTCTTCTTTATCATCCACACTTATAGCTTCATCACCAGAAATAAGATTGACAGTTTTTTTACATTTGTCGTCGCCCTCATTGTCATAACCTGAACAACCTAAGAAAACTCCATTGGAAGAATTTCTTATTACCATTTTATTTTTTGAGCAATCTGGGCAGATAATATCTGTAGCAGTTGGCTTNTTAGTTCTCATGCCACCATCATCAATTGATGCGGATGCTAAGTCATCTTGGAAAGCTTTGTAGAAGTCATCCAAAACATTTTTCCAATTTAAATTTCCACTTGCAACCTTGTCTAAATTATTTTCAAGGTTGGCAGTAAAATCATAATTCATTATGTCATCAAAGCTTTCAATTAATCTTTCTGTAACAATATGACCAATTTTTTTCACAAAGAATCTTCTATTTTGAATTTCTACATACCCTCTGTCTTGGATTGTAGAAATAATATTTGCATAAGTTGATGGCCTGCCAATACCTTTTTTTTCAAGTTCTTTAACCAAAGCTGCTTCAGAAAATCTTGCAGGTGGCTTTGTAAATTTCTGATCTAGATTTAGTTCTTCTAGAGTTAAATCCTCGCCCTCATGCATTACAGGCAAAATATCATCCTCAGCATCAGTATTGTTTTTTGATATCTTGGTGTAACCATCGAATACAACCTCTCTGCCTTTAGCTGAAAAATAATATTCGCCTACCTCAACTTTTACTGAAGTTGATAAATATTCAGCATCAGGCATTTGGCAAGAAATATATTGCTGCCATATAGACCATAAAGCCTTCTCTCTTCTTCCGTTGACCCTATTAAATCATTTGGGTGCATAAATGCATTTGTTGGTCTTATGGCCTCATGTGCCTCTTGAGCATTTTCTGTACTTGAGTAAATTCTTGGAGCATTTGTAAGATAGTTATCTCCTAATTTATCATTTATATAATTTCTTGCATCTTGGATAGACTCTTTACTAAGACTAGGAGCATCGGTTCTCATATATGTTATGTGACCTGCCTCATAAAGCTTTTGAGCAACCCTCATTGTTCTTTTTACATTAAAGCTCAGTTTCGTACTTGCAGCCTGCTGAAGTGTTGATGTTATAAATGGTGCTCTTGGTTTTATTTTTACAGGCTTTTTAGTAATTTCAGAAATTTTTAATTCTGTTGATTCTATTAAGGATTTTATTTTTTCAGCCTCTTCTTTTTGAAGGAGGGGGTCTGATTTTTTTCTATTGAGTGCGAATGGAATAATGCTATTACCAGATGTCTGTAATTGCATAGAGACTTCCCAGAACTCTTTTGGAATGAATTCTTGAATAAGTCTTTCTCTTTCATCAAGAACTCTTAATGCAACTGACTGAACTCTTCCAGCCGAAAGACCTCTTGCAATTTTTTTCCAAAGTAAAGGAGATAACTCAAAACCAATAACTTTATCTAAAAACCTTCTCGCTCTGTATGCTTTAACTAAGTCTAAATCAATTTCTTTTGGATCAGCAAACGAATCAATAATTGCTGATTTAGTTATTTGATTGAAACGGACTCTAGAATAATTGTATTTTTCTGGGCCCAAGGCTTCTTTAAGATGCCATGCAATCGCCTCACCTTCTCTATCAAGATCGGTTGCTAAGTATATATGCTCAACACCTTTAGCTGCTTTTCTTAATGATTTGATAACCTTTTCTTTTTCAGGAATGATTTGCCAATCAGCGGTCCACCCATTATCTGGATCAATACCCATTCTTCTAATAAGTCTATTTCGATCATTAACTGCTTTTAATTTTAGTTTTTCTTCAGGAGAAATATCTTTTGGTATGGAAGCCCTTTTGGATAGTGGTGATGCTTTTTTTGGTAAATCTCTTATATGTCCAACGCTTGATTCAACAATATAATCTTTGCCAAGATATTTAGAAATTGTTTTAGCTTTAGCAGGTGACTCTACGATTACTAGTGATTTTGCCATAATAAAAATTAGTTCCTTTATTTACAAATAACATTAATTAAGCCTGTATGACAAGATATTTATAATTCTTTTATAGAACTAGAAATATTTTTAAGCTCCTCTAAACCTGATTTTTCTTCCCATAAAAATGCTATCAGTGTCTTTGAATAAATAATCTCATGAACATAAAAAGAGAATTTATTTAGCTTAGCTTTTATATCATCATACTCATCAGAGTACTTAAGTTTGAGTGGAGAATACAAAATTAATTCATCTTTGTCTCTAATAAAGTGTGCTTCTTTTAAATTTGTTTCATTTTTAAACTGATAACAAACCAATGAAAAATCTTTATTTTTAAAAGATTGTGTACTTAATTTAGATGAAACAATCTTAAAACCAAGCTTTGATGCCTCTAGTCTTAAATTAGATATTTCTCTTGCTGACTTTGATGGGAGCGCAATGCTTACTGTCCCAATTAAGAAAATAATCACAGTAAAAATAATAATTAATTCCATAAAACTTAATCTTTTAAAATATCCTTAACAATCTGTGGCCCTTTTACAATAAAGCCTGAATAGATTTGCACCAAACCGGCTCCTGCATTAATTTTTTTATTAAAATCTTCGTGGCCCATGACCCCACCAACACCGATTAAAGGTATGGTGCTGTCTTCTTTAAAAATAATACTTAGTAGTTTTGTAGATTTATTCATAATGGGCTTCCCAGACAAACCACCCTCATAATCATGAAAATCTTTATTAGATAGCAATGATTTGTCAATTGATGTGTTAGACACAATTAATCCTGTAAAGCATGATTCATTAATAGTATGAATAATTACAGAAATTGAGTTGCTGTCCTCATCTGGTGAAATTTTTAAAAAGATTGGCTTATCGTATTTACATACTTTAATTTCTTCATCTATTGAATCAATTAGTTTCTTTAAATTATCTGAATTATGAAGATCTCTTAAGCCGGGCGTATTGGGTGAAGAGATATTGACTGTAATATAGTCAGCATAACGATGAACTTTTTGAAAGCACTCAATATAATCGTCTATTCTTTCTTGGCCTTGTGATGTTTTATTTGCGCCTATGTTGACCCCGACAATACCTTGGAATTTCCTCTTTTGAAGTCTTCTAACCAAATAGTCAACTCCCTTGTTATTAAACCCAAGCCTATTAATAATAGCCTCTTCATCAAATACCCTAAATACTCTTGGCTTTGGATTACCAATTTGTGCTTTTGGGGTAACAGTCCCTACCTCTAAAAACCCAAAGCCCAGGGAGCCCACAGAGTCTATAAAATCTCCATTTTTATCCAGCCCAGCCGCCGTTCCAAGTCTATTGGCTAAATTTAATCCAAGAAATTCGATTTCTTGATTTTTAAATTTTGGAAAAAATATTTTAATTAGATTAAGTTTATAAAGGATTTTTAACCCATAAAGAGCAACTAGATGTGAGGCTTCAGGAGGAAATAATTTAATTATTTTTAAGAGTGAGTTCAAATTATAATTTTGTTAAAAGATCTTTTATATCTGTTCCTATTTCTTCATCTCGCAATGATATTGCAATAGTTGCCTCAACAAAACCTTTTTTGCTTCCACAGTCAAACTTCTCACCCTCATACACACATGCATTAACTTTTTCATCATCGATCAGTAATTTAATGGCATCTGTTAATTGAATCTCATTGGTCTTATCAGGCTTAACATTTTTTAACTTCTTAAAAATACTACTATTTAAAATATATCTTCCACAAACAGCTATATTGGATGGCGCATCATTAGCATTAGGTTTTTCGACAATATCTAATATTTCTATTGTGCTGTTTTGAGAAATTCCAGGCTTTATTACTCCATATTTATGGATATCTTGTGAATCAACTTTGTTAACTGCAATAACTGAGTGATTAGAGTCTTCATATGATCTTTTTAACTGCATAAGACAACTATCATCTGAAAAAAATAAATCGTCAGGAAGAAGAATGGCAAATGGCTCATCACAAATTAAATCTTCAGCTAATGAAATTGCATGTCCTAAACCTTTTTGATCATGCTGAATTACATAGTGAAACTGAATACTATCAAATTTTGATGGATTTAGTTTTTCAATATATTCATGTTTGTTGGTGTTCCTTAATTTATCCTCAAACTCTTTAGATTTATCAAAATGTTTTTTAATAGAGTGTTTGGATGGGCTTGTTATAAATATAATCTCCTCAATGCCAATCTCTATAGCTTCTTCGACTGCATATTGGACAAGAGGCTTATCAATAATTGACAGCATTTCTTTAGGGGTGGCTTTTGTGGCCGGAAGAAATCGTGTTCCAAGTCCAGCAACTGGTAAAATTGCTTTTTTAATTTTTTTCATGCGATTTATCTTATCACCGTTGTCCATTTTGTTGCCATCCCAAAGATAAGACCTCCTAAAAGGCCNCCAAGGTGAGCATAATTTGCTACATTACCGAAACCAAATAAACTTAAAACCCCAAGAAACCCAAGAAGCATCCATACCAGCATAAATAAATATATTGCAGGCGGGAGGCCATATCTCTCATACTTAAGATCTAATTCAATTACTAAACAATAACCAAACATTCCATAAATAACACCCGAAAGACCGCCAAATAATGAGGACCCCGAAAAAATATATTGCATACAATTAGCAAATAGCGAAGAAAAGAATACCAAAAAAATAAATCTTATATGACCATCATTTAATTCAATTTTTGACCCTAAAATATATATCCATAAACAGTTAAATGCTAAATGCGCAAAAGAAAAATGGATAAACATTGGTGTAACTAACCTCCACCATTCATTCGAATTCAAAAAAGTTTCCTCATAAGATAGGAAATTAAAGAAACCAGAGCTTGAAGAGTTGGGTTTAAGAAAAGTTAAGAATTCAATAACTCCATCAAATCTTCCAAAACCAGAAAAGAATGCTACTAGAATAGATATAAATATTATT
>JGI20153J14295_10001856_pt1 | contig 15800 bp, 16 predicted proteins | sample COG_03_FD_14295 | JGI IMG/M metagenome (IMG submission 14295) | reverse complement strand
GTTTTCATGTTCTTCTACTTTGGTTTTACTTCTCATGTTCTGAGTTGGGTAATAACCATCTAACCAAATGTATTCTAATTTAATTTTTGCCATTGTAAAGAGTTATAAATGAATAATATTAACTCTGCAAAAATGAAAATTTTTGACGAGGTATCAAAAAAATAGGGGGTAAAATCATAAGAATGTTAATAAAATTATTTAATCCCTAAAAATGAAAGGGTATATTTGTATTATTAAATTTTATTCAATCAAAAATTACTCATATGTCAATCATTAGGTTTAATGCTTTACAAGAAACACTCAATAGAAAACCGATTAAAATTGTTGAATCCGAAAAAAGATCCTCTTTGTTTGGGAAAAACGTTTTTAATAATAATGCGATGCAGCAATATTTAACTAGTGCTGCCTATGAAAGTGTAATGGATGCAATTGTTCATGGGAAAAGGATAGACCGTAAAATCGCCGATCAAGTTGCGGTAAGTATGAAAGATTGGGCAATGTCTAAAGGGGCGACGCATTATACCCATTGGTTTCAACCCTTAACAGGTGCAACCGCAGAAAAGCATGATTCTTTTTTCGAATCGATCAATGGAAGTTTGGCTGTAGAAAAATTTGATGGCGAGCAACTGGTGCAACAAGAACCCGATGCTTCTAGTTTTCCAAATGGAGGTATTAGAAATACTTTTGAAGCAAGAGGATACACTGCTTGGGATCCAACATCACCCGCATTTGTCTATGAAACGACCTTGTGTATTCCTACTATTTTTGTATCCTATACAGGTGAAGCGTTGGACAATAAAACGCCTTTATTAAGAGCTTTACAGGCTGTTGATACAGCGGCTACTGCAGTGTGTAGATATTTTGATAAAAATGTGTCGAAAGTAAATGCAACCCTAGGATGGGAACAAGAATATTTTTTAATTGACGAAGCTTTGGCATTGTCAAGACCCGATATTTTAATGACTGGTAGAACCCTATTAGGGCATTCTCCTGCCAAGGGGCAACAATTAGACGATCATTACTTTGGAACCATTCCAGCCCGTGCTATGAGTTTTATGCAAGATTTAGAACAAGAATGCATGTTGTTGGGCATTCCTGTAAAAACAAGACACAACGAAGTGGCACCCAATCAGTTTGAATTGGCGCCCATTTTTGAAGAAGCTAATCTAGCCGTAGATCACAACTCCTTATTAATGGATGTGATGGAAAAAGTATCTAAGCGCCATCATTTTAAAGTATTGTTTCACGAAAAGCCATTTGCAGGTATTAATGGTTCAGGAAAACATAACAATTGGTCTTTATCATCAGACAAAGGTGTCAATTTGTTAAGCCCTGGAAAAACACCCATGAAAAATTTACAATTCTTAACCTTTTTTGTGAACACCATTAAATCTGTTTATGAAAACCAAGAATTGCTAAGAGCTTCCATTGCATCTGCAAGCAATGATTACCGCCTAGGAGCTAACGAAGCACCACCAGCAATCATGTCGGTGTTTATAGGAAGTCAGTTATCTGCAGTTTTAGATGAATTAGAAAATGTCACAAAAGGGAAGTTATCACCCCAAGAAAAAACAGATTTAAAACTAAATATTATTGGTAAAATTCCTGAGATTTTATTAGACAATACCGACAGAAACAGAACCTCTCCATTTGCTTTTACAGGAAATAAATTTGAATTTAGAGCAGTAGGTTCGTGGTCGAATTGTGCTACACCAATGACGGTGCTAAATACAATTGTTGCCAAACAATTAAAAGAATTTAAAATTGAAGTTGATCAATTAGTCGAGACGAAAAACCTGAAAAAAGACGAAGCTGTATTTAATGTTTTAAGAGAATACATCAAAGCATCCAAAAAGATTCGATTTGAAGGGGATGGTTATGGAGATGCTTGGGAAAAAGAAGCTAAAAAACGCGGATTAAGTAATAACAAAACTACGCCAGCAGCATTGAAAGTCAAAACATCGAAAGCTGTGATTGACTTGTATGAAGAAATGGATGTCATGAGTAAAGTAGAAATTGAAGCGCGTTACGAAATTGAATTGGAAGAGTACACCAAAAAAATACAAATAGAAAGTAGAGTGTTGGCAGATATTTCTAGAAACCATGTGGTGCCAACTGCGATTATTTATCAGAACACACTCCTAGAAAATACCAAGAATTTGAAAGAAATCTTTGGTGAGAATTTCAAAAATATTGCCAAAGAGCAAATAGAGTTAATTATGGTCATTTCAAATCATATTACCGAAATCAATGCCTTGGTAAATAAAATGACCCAAGAACGTAAAAATGCCAACAAGCACAGCGGATTAAAATCTGCCGAGTTGTATTGCAATCAAGTAAAACCTTTTTTCGAAGAAATACGATATCATTGTGATAAGTTGGAAACCATGGTGGATGATAATTTATGGCCATTAACAAAATATAGAGAATTGCTTTTTACCAGATAAAATCATTCCCAAATTGTGGCTTTTTTTTTATCAAAAGACTAAATTTGCAACAACAACAACACAATCCCTACCATGAGTCAAGAAATTTCCAAAAGATACGCACAAAGAGGCGTTTCTGCATCGAAAGAAGATGTGCACAATGCAATTAAGAACATCGATAAAGGGTTGTTTCCAAAAGCATTTTGTAAAATTGTCCCCGATTATCTAACAAACGATGAAGAGTATTGTTTGATAATGCATGCAGATGGCGCTGGAACAAAATCTTCTTTGGCCTATATGTATTGGAAAGAAACAGGTGATATTTCTGTATGGAAAGGCATTGCACAAGATGCATTGATTATGAATATTGACGATTTACTCTGTGTTGGGGCAACAGACAATATTATGTTGTCTTCGACCATTGGCCGAAATAAAAGTAAAATTCCAGGAGAAGTTTTATCCGCAATTATCAACGGAACAGAAGCATTAATAGCAGATTTAAAAGGCTTTGGAGTCACCATTCATTCTACGGGAGGAGAAACCGCAGATGTTGGCGATTTGGTGCGAACGATTATTGTAGATTCTACCGTAACAGCAAGAATGAAACGCTCGGAAGTAATAGACAATGCCAATATTCAGCCTGGCGATGTCATTGTTGGATTGGAATCTTTTGGACAAGCATCCTATGAAACGGAATACAATGGCGGTATGGGGTCTAACGGATTAACATCCGCAAGACACGATGTGTTTCATAAATATTTAGCCGATAAATATCCAGAGAGTTTTGATGCCGCTGTTCCCAAAGAATTGGTCTATTCTGGAAATACTAAATTAACAGATGCTGTCGTAAATTCGCCGATAGATGCAGGAAAATTAGTCTTGTCTCCAACAAGAACCTATGCTCCGATCATTAAAGAAATTTTATCCAAATTCGATTCCAAAACAATTCACGGAATGGTGCACTGTTCAGGAGGAGCCCAAACTAAAATCTTACATTTTGTAGAACAATTACATATTGTAAAAGACAACCTATTTCCAGTACCCCCCTTATTTAAATTGATACAAGAACAATCCAATACCGATTGGAAAGAAATGTATCAAGTTTTTAATTGTGGACACAGAATGGAAATTTATGTTGCTCCAGAAATTGCAGAAGAGATTATTGCTATTTCTAAATCTTACAATGTAAACGCTCAAATTGTGGGTAGTGTAGCTGCAGCTGATTCCAAAAAATTGACCATCAAAAGTCCGTATGGTGTTTTTGAATATTAAAAATAAATAGTTGAAATTTACTTCCTATATTTAGTATTACAGCTATTTAGAACTCCCTAAAGTAGGAAGAAATTTTGTGTTTCTCTTTGAACGAGTTCATTGATTCATAGTCCTATTTCCACAAGGCAAAAGTGCTATATTTAACAGCAAATAAAACTCGTAAAAATACATTTACAGAAGGCGTTTTTTTTGAGGGCTCAAAACCACTATTTTTCATATCTTTATACTTAGTTATTTTCTAAAGATGAATTTAGGAAATAGTCGATTTCAAAATCGTTTTTATAGTTTGCTATTAATAGACTGATTTTTCATAAAAAAAAAGCGAAAAAAATAAAAGATGAATTTAAATTTAACAAAACCCATAGTATTTTTTGATTTAGAAACTACCGGTGTTAATATTGCAACAGATCGGGTTGTGGAGATTGCGATTTTAAAAGTATTTCCAAACGGAAATAAAGAAAGTAAAACTTGGTTGGTAAATCCAGAAGTAGAAATTCCAGCAGCAGCAACCGCAGTTCATAAAATCACCAACGAGCAAGTGGTGACCGAGCCTACTTTTAAAGAGCTAGCTCCAGAAATTGATACCATGATTGCCGGTTGTGATTTAGCGGGATTCAATTCAAATAGATTTGATATTCCTCTATTAGCAGAAGAGCTAATGCGCGCAGGAATTGATTTCAATATGAAAGACAGGAAAGCCATTGATGTGCAAGTTATTTTTCATAAAAAAGAACAAAGAACCTTGGGAGCAGGGTATCAATTTTACTGTGGTAAAGTCTTGGAAGGAGCCCATGGTGCAGAAGCAGACACCAACGCAACCTATGAAATTTTATTAGCACAATTAGAAAAATATGATGATATTGAGAACTCTGTCGATGCCTTAAGTGCCTATTCAACTCACGGAAAAAGGGCCGATTTTGCAGGTTTTATACTTAGGAATGAAGAAGGTGAAGAGATCTTTTCTTTTGGAAAACACAAAGGAAGAACTGTGGAAGCCGTATTAAAAGAAAATCCAGGATATCATAACTGGATGCAGAATGCAGATTTTCCCTTGTATACTAAAAAAGTATTGCAAGAAATTAAAGATCGAATGACAGCTCCAAAAAAAACCATGACTGAATCCGAAAAATTACAAGCTTTACAACAGAAGTTTAATTTAAGATAATTAAAAAGATCTGTTAGGTTTTCAAAACCTGACAGGTCTAGAATTGTATTAAGATCCTGAAAAATAGTAGGAGTGTATGCTTCTATAAATTAATTAAAAGCATTCAAAATGTTTACCCATTATAAAAATTTACCAAATAATTCTCGTGTTTGGATTTACCAATCCGATCGAGAATTTACGGATCAAGAAATCGAATTTATTTCAGCAAAAGCGGAAGACTTTATCAATCAATGGACACGCCATGGAGATGATTTAAAAGGATCTTTTACCATTAAATACAATCAGTTTTTAGTATTGGCAGTCGATGAAAGTTTTAACAATGTTTCTGGCTGCTCCATCGATAGTTCCGTTCGATTTGTACAAGCCTTACAATCTGAATTACAAGTAGATTTAATGGACAAAATGAACATTAGTTTTAAAGATAATGAGACCATTAATATTGTAAAACTGCCTGTTTTTCAGCGTTTTGCCAAAGCTCAAAAAATTACTGCATCTACCATCGTTTTTAATAATATGATCGCTACTAAAGAAGATTTTGAAAACAACTGGGAGGTTGCAGCGAGCAAAAGTTGGCACAAACGTTTTTTGGTATAAAAATTGAAAGAATACTCAGATGAAAAAAAAGTTACTGTTCGTATTTTGTATTGCGGTAGTCTCAAACCTGTGTGCTCAAAGTGTTGCCCCGCTTAGAGCAGCCGATTTTAAAGCCCAGCAAATTTGGGTAGATAGCTTGATGACTACAATGACGATTGATCAGAAAATAGGGCAGTTTTTTATGGTGCAAGCCTATTCAAACCTGGATCAAAAACACGAAGATTTTATCTCAGAATTGATTCGCAAGTACCATGTAGGGAATTTAATTTTCATGCAAGGAACTCCCACAAAACAAGCTGTTTTAACCAATAAATACCAAGCCTTATCCAAAGTGCCTTTACTCATTGGTATCGATGGTGAATGGGGGTTGGATATGCGTTTAAAAAATACGTTTCGATATCCCTGGAACATGACATTAGGGGCCATTCAAGAGAATTCATTCATTGAGCAATTTGGCCAACGAGTAGGAGCACACTGTAAAAGATTAGGAATACATATTAATTTTGCGCCCGTAGTAGACATCAATACCAATCCAGACAATCCAATCATTGGCAACCGTTCTTTTGGTGAAAATAAAATGAATGTAACCGACAAGTCCATTGCCTTTACAAAAGGAATGCAAAGCGTAGGAGTCTTGGCAAATGCAAAACATTTCCCTGGACACGGAGATACGGCAACCGACTCCCACCATACTTTGCCCGTTGTTAATTTTGACGCACAACGATTAGATACTTTGGAATTGTACCCTTATAAAAAAATGTTCGACGCCGGTGTTGCAAGTGTCATGACCGCACATTTAAGCATTCCTAAAATAGAACCAAATGCAGCTTTGCCGTCCTCATTATCCCCAAAAATTGTGACCGATCTCTTAAAAGTGAAAATGGGCTTTTTAGGGTTGATTATAACGGATGGGCTCAATATGAAAGGAGCCGCCAATTATTCTTCCGCTTCAGAAATAGATTTAGCGGCTATCTTAGCAGGAAATGATTTATTGTTAATACCGCAAGACGTTCCAGAGTCTGTTCAATTAATGAAAAACGCTTTAAAAACCGGAGTTTTAACAGAGGAACGTTTGGACTTTTCTGTGCGTAAAATTTTGGCAGCCAAGTATGTCGTGGGTCTACATGATTACCAACCGGTAGCCATACCCAATTTACATGAAGACTTAAATACGGTTCAAGATGCAGTACTCCACCGAAAATTAGTTGAAAAATCGTTAACGGTCATTAAAAATGAAGCACAACTTCTTCCCATAAGAGAACTTGAGAAACAGCAAATTGCCTATGTAGCTCTTGGAGATGACTCTGGAGAACATTTTGTTTCTATGCTAAAGCAGTATGCTGAAATTGATGTTTTATCGTCCAATGATGCCCAATTAAATCAGAAATTAAAACCATATAGCACTGTGATTGTTGGTTTTCATACATCGAATTTACATCCATGGAAAAGTCATAAGTTCCGTAAAAAAGATCGAAATAAATTACAAGAAATTGTACGAACTAAAAGAGTAATTTTGTCTGTTTTCGCAAGTCCATACAGCTTGTTACAAGTAAGATCTTTTACAAATATTGAGAGTATTGTGGTCGCTTATCAGAACAGTCGCATCGCACAAGAACTTACAGCACAACTTATTTTCGGCGCCATTACAGCCCAAGGGAAATTGCCAGTATCGATTAAAAAAGAGTTTCCAGAGGGACTTGGATTGTTAACTTCTAACTTATATAGATTGGGCTATTCAATCCCCGAAGACGTTGGGTTGTCTTCAGAAAAATTAAAAAATATTGAAAAAACAATAGATACTATTTTAAAAGAAAAAATGGCTCCCGGCGCCCAAGTTTTAGTTGCTAGAAAAGGGAAGGTTGTTTACCTGAAAAGTTTTGGTCATCATACCAATGATCAGCAGGAAAAAGTAAAAAATTCGGATCTTTATGATGTGGCATCTCTTACTAAAATTTTAGCTTCCTTACCTTTGATTATGAAAGCAGAAGAGGAGGGGGTATTTTCTTTAAATTCAACATTGAAAGAACTGCTTCCTTTCTATAAAAAATCGAACAAAGATACCCTTACCGTCAAAGAAATGCTCTCCCATAATGGACGCCTAAAATCGTGGATTCCTTTTTATAAAGGAACACAAGACAGTATAACAGGAGCTAATTTACAGCAATTCTATAGCACTAAAAAGACTGCTTTTTACAAGACCAAAGTGGCCGAAAACCTCTATCTAAGAAAAAATTATAAAGACAGTATTTATGCCTATATCAAAGAAGCTCCACAACGAGAAGCGGCGGGGTATAAATACAGCGATTTAGGGTATTATATCTTTAAAGAAGTGCTGGAGAAAAAATACAAAAAGAGCTTGGCAAAATTAGCCGATGAAACCTTTTATCAAGCCCTGGGTGCGCATAGAATGACCTATCTACCGCTTCATAAATTCAACAAGAAAGAAATAATTCCTACAGAACAAGATCGTTATTTTAGAAACCAATTATTGCATGGTAATGTACATGATATGGGCGCTGCCATGTTGGGGGGTATTGGTGGACATGCCGGGCTATTTTCCAATGCCAATGACATTGCAAAGATGATGCAAATGTATTTACAAAAAGGGTTTTATGGAGGCAAAAGATATCTAAAAACCGAAACCATCACGAAATTTAACAAACGGTATTTTTCTGAGGAGAAAGTTCGCAGAGGTTTGGGTTTTGACAAGCCGCAGTTAGATCCAGAAGTGAAAGCTACTTGTGGTTGTGTTTCCGAGGAGAGTTTTGGTCATTCCGGTTTTACGGGCACCTATACCTGGGCAGATCCAGTAAGTGGAATTGTCTATATTTTCTTATCAAATAGAGTCTATCCAACCATGGAAAATGACGGATTGGTACAACAGGACATGCGCACAAAAATTCAGCAGATCATCCAAAATGCAATTATTAATTAAATTATTATTTTTGTTTTAGGAGACTTCTTTTAGGTCTTGAATTCTATATGTGCTTTTGCATTGGTAGGGGCAAACTTCACATACAATAGCACCAACAAAGCCGAAATTGTTAGGTAAAAGAACCCAGCCAAAGCTCCAAAAATCGCTCCAAGAATCCCTGCCTGTATTGCATAAAAAAGAGGAATCAATACCAGGTTTATACTAAAGCGAAAGGTGTCTATAAATTCAATTTCATCAATTTTTTTGAGGGCTATTCTCCAAATTAAATAAGGAAGTATGCCATTCAGTTGTATCAGAATTCTCAAGGGGCTTAAAAAATTCTTTTTCTTCTTTTTGGGCTTTGGGAAGCTGCCGCTTTCAATCATTTTATTGACTCTATCTACCTGTGTAAAATCGACTTGGGCTGCAACGAGTTGTTGTAAAACAGCCTCATAATCTGCATCATCGGGAATGTGAACACTGAGTTCTTTTAATTGTGCTGTGACAGCTGCTTTTAAAATATTGATTGCTTTTGGGGATGTATTTGCTTCAAAAATTGTTCTTGTTGGAATAGGTTGCCCATACTGTACGACTACTTTTGAAGGAAAATCTGACGGATGTTGATAGGTTATGCCGACCGGCACTACTTGTATTTCCAATTCGGGATGTTTTTCAAGTGCCCCAGAAACAATGCGTGTAAATCCTTTGCTTAGAAGACGTACCGTCCTTTTTTTGCTATGACTTCCTTCCGGGAAAATCATTAAAGCTTCTTGGTTGTGTAAAATTTTAAAACACTTTTCAAAAATTTCTTGATTGTTGGCAAGTTGTTGTATTCCGTCTCGAATTCGATAAATGGGCATTAGATTTAAAGACTCTAAAATCTTTTTAATAAACGGTTTTTTAAAGGAGGCAGCTCTTACTAAAAAATGATTCCTTCGACCATTTGTGGTGGTTACATACAACGGATCTACCAATCCGTTTGGATGGTTTACGGCAAATAAAATAGCCCCTTTTTTGGGAACGTTTTTTCGACCGCGAACGGTTATTTTTTTACTGTAAAAAAACAATCCCAATTGGATGGTGTTTGACACAAAAGCAAACCAAATTTTTTGAATCATATCTTATTATTATTTTGTACAGGCAGGCATTCTTATAAAATTCCTTGTTGTGAATTTCTTCCCCAATAGGTGGCGAGAAGCAGTCCAGAAAAAACATCCCATATGCCCCAGAATGCGGCCAATAGTGCCATTCCGCCCAAACCCTCAAAGAAACCAAAAATTAATAACAATCCCAATCCTCCATTCTGAATCCCCGTTTCCATGGCAATTGTTTTGGTGTTTCTCTGGTTCAATCCAAAGCTTTTAGCGGTGAAATAGCCCAAAATATAAGCAAATATATTGTGAAAAATAACCAATAATGCCACATGGTGAATGTGGTTTAAAAACACCTCCAAATTTTGTGAAAAAGCAATCACAATAAGGGCGATAAAGACCAACATCGAAAGCGGTTTTAATATGCTTTCTATTTTTTGAGCCATCGCGGCACGGTAGTGTTTTATAAGCATTCCAAAAAACAATGGAATTCCCAAGATAAGAGAAACCAATTTAAGAAGGTCTACTGGATTCAGTTTTACTGTTTTTAAGATTTCATTGGTAGGCCCATACAAACTTCCCCAAAACTGTAAATTAAAGGGGGTCATTCCAATGCAAATGAGGGTTGCAAAAGCGGTTAAACTTACAGACAATGCGGCATTTCCACCCGCCATTTTACTAAAAAAGTTGGAAACATTTCCGCCCGGACAAGCTGCAATGAGTATCATGCCCAGTGCAAAACTGGGATGGGGCTCTAGGACTAAAATCGCCAAAAAAGTTGTTGCAGGCAAAAGAAAAAATTGAGACAATACCCCCACAAACACAATTTTAGGATTTTTTAACAAGCGTTTAAAATCGGCCATAGATATTCCCAATGCAACGCCAAACATGATAATTGCTATGGCAATGTTTAAAATCCATAACCCTTGGGTGTCAAAGTTTATTTTGATAGCATCGATGTCTATTTGATGTTGCATTGCATTAATTTTTAAAAGCATATTCAATAATATTCGATCCCATTTTCAAGGCTTTTTCTCGAATTTCTTTAGGGTTGTTATGTATTGCTGCATCTTCCCAACCATCACTTAGGTCAGTTTCATAATCATAAAAAACCATCAATCTGCCTTCGAAAAACAATCCAAATCCTTGGGCTTTCTTTTGATCATGTTCATGAATTTTTGGAATGCCATTTGGAAATTTATAGGTCTGGTTGTAAAGCTCATGATTGGTAGGAACTTCAATCAATTCCAATGTAGGAAACACTTTTTTGAGTGCTTTTCGAATGTAGGTATCCAATCCGTAATTATCGGAAATGTGTAAAAAACCTCCGGAAANCAAATAGTTTTTTAAGTTTTNTGCTTCGATCTCCGAGAATGTAACATTTCCATGACCGGTCATAAATACCATGGGATAACTAAAAAGATCTTGACTGTCTACCGCGACTGTTTTGGGATTTTTAGCAATCGTGGTTTTAATTGTTGCATTGGTAAAGGCAATTAAATTAGGAATTGCTGTTGGATTGGCATACCAATCGCCACCCCCATTGTATTTTAAAATTGCCACTTCTTGTGCAGGTGCCGTTAGGCATAAACTCCAAAAAAAGAAAAAGATGAGCGGCCTCATAAATTGTGGTTGATTATAAAGAAGCAAGATAGTAAATTCAGGTTTGAGTAGGAAAAAACACCCATAGAATTTAAGGGAGTTTTTAGGGTTGTTTGTAGATCATTCTCTAAAAAACTTTATTGCTTTTGATAGGCACTCGGTGTAACACCCGTATGCTTCTTAAAGGTATGATAAAAAGCAGACCTTGAGTTGAACCCCGATTCTAAGCCTATGGAGGTAATGGTGTATTGCTGATAGGCATGATTTCTGAGGAGGTGTTTTGCTAAATTGATGCGATGCTCATTCATAAAATCATTGAAATTTTTATGGGCATTGTTCTAAAAATATCCAATAATCGGGGAGTTATTCATTGATAAAAGAAACCAAGTTTACGGCAACCAAGGCAGCGGTTTCTGTGCGAAGCCTGCTTTCTCCCAAAGAGACTGCTGTCCATTTTTTTGCCAGTGCTTTTTGGATTTCCTCCTTGGAAAAATCACCTTCAGGGCCAATAAGAATGGTTGTTTTTTCAGCGGGTTTTACGACCGTTTTTAGGAGTTTTTTGTCTTGGTCTTCACANTGCGCAATACATCGATTTCCTGTNCCATTCTTGCGCNAGAAAGGCATCCAGTTTTACTGCTGGATTTAGTTTTGGGAGTGTGAATTTTAAAGATTGTTTCATGGCCGATTGAATGATTTTTTCAAACCGATCTTGCTTTACAATTCTTCGTTCTGAGTTTGCGCAAATAATGGGGGTAATCTCATCGATGCCAATTTCGGTTGCTTTTTCTAAAAACCATTCCATGCGGTCATTGTTTTTGGTGGGTGCTATGGCAATGTGGAGGTAGTAATTCCAGGGTTTCTCTTTTTGGGTGACTGCAATAATGTCTGCCATGCATTTCTTATCGCTTGCAAAACTTATTTTTGCATCAAACAAATAGCCTTTTCCATTGGTAATTTTTAACACCTCATTTTCTTTCTTGCGCAAAACACGTACAATGTGTTTGCTCTCAATTTTATCGAAAACAAGTTGTTTGGTGTCTGTAGAAATTTCTGAATTGTAAAAGAGTTGCATGGGTAAAGGTGTTTCAATGTTTAAAATTGTTTCTAAGTGGTAAAGTTAAGACTTCTTACAGAGATTAGATTTTTTATTTAAATTAGTTCTCGATCCAACATGAGTAGTCAATGTAAATCTCAAACTTGAAACTTCAAACTTCAAACTTGAAACTTGAAACCTCAAACCTACAGCATCTTCTTATAGGTGCTTCGTCTTTTATGGGGAATAGGATTAAAATTTTTCCATATTTTTTGAATGGCTGTGTTGTTGGTCAATTCTGGGGTTCGAATGCAGTTTACAATTCCTTTTTCGGAAAATGTCTTTGTGTATTGATCAAATAGAATGGCGTGTATGCCCTTGTTTTGGTAGGCCGGATCTACGCCAATCAAGTAAAAAATAACGTCTTTAGCCTGTTTTTTTGCCTGCAGCAAGTAAAACAGTCCAAAAGGGAAAAGGGTTCCTTTTGCTTTTTGCAATGCCTTCGAAAAAGAGGGCATTACTAGTGCAAAAGCAACGAGCTTGTTATTGGCATCGACCACAAATTTTAGGTATTCTGGATTGATGAAACGCAGGTATTTTTTCTTAAAATAAGCAATTTGTACTTTTGATATGGGCACAAATGTGGCTAGTTTTCCATAGGACTTTTCCAGCAGGTCAAACATGTCGTCTACGTAGGGGAGCAGGTCTTTTGTTTTTGTAAACTCCATGGCTTTTACCTGATAGCGTTTTTTTTACAACTGTACTCCATTTGTTGAAATACAGGGCATCCACATTTTTAAATGGAAACTTGTTTTCTAGGTATTCTTTTTCTTTGACAAAGCCCAATTGCTCTAAATGCACTTTGTAATAGGGAGGGTTGTACCAGGTAATCATGGTGCCTATGTGCTCAAAACCGTCGGTTAAAATCCCTGTTTTGTCTAAGTTGTTGAAGCCTACAGGGCCTTCCATGAACAGCAAGTTGTTTTCGAGTCCAATTTCTTTTACTTTGTTTAAAAGGATTTTACTAACTGCTAGGTCGTCTATAACATCAAACCAACCAAAGCGCATTTTTTTTAGCTGCTGTTTCTCAACTTCTATCCAGTTGATGATTGCGGCAACTCTCCCCACAATTTTATCGTTTTTAAAGGCAATAAAAAACTGAGCTTCGGCATTTTGAAAAACTGGATTTTTGGTGGGGTCAAAGCTGGCAATCTCGTCTTTTCAATGGGAGGAACCCAATAGGGATTGTGTTTATAAAGTGAAAAAGGAAATAAGACAAATTGTTTCATTTCCTTTTTAGAAGTAACTTTATGCAGCCTTATCATTTCAGGATGTTTGAAGATTAATTGCCGTCTTTTTTAATTTCTTTCTCCAATTCTTTGATTTCTCTATCAATTTTTTCAAGGGCTGTTTCGGACTTCTTTTTAAAAAGTCCAAAAAAGCCACGACGTTTTTTCTTTTTCTTGGTTGTTTCTTTTTCGGTTCCTTTTTCTGCTGGATCTTTCTTTTTAAACATTCGAAAGATGCGGCCAAAGAAATTCTTTTTCTTTTTCTTCAATTGGTCTTCTGGGCTGTCTTCAATAGGATTGCCATCGTCGTCCAATTCAATATAGGAATCCCGGTGTCTGTTAATTCTGTAAGAAACGCCCAAGCTGGCGTAATACCCGGTCGAATCTCCTTCAAACTGGCCTCTTGCCGAAGCGTTTACTTGTAGATTGGTTGTCATTAAGAAAGCAATACCGGTGCCAATGTTGGTGTCTTTTCGTTCTTTTTTAAAGATGCCTTGGTTCTCAAAAAAGGTAGACCAACGATCACTAAAACTATAGGTTCCCGTTATAATATAAGAAAATTCAGCAGCATCGGTCCCCATTTTATCATAATAGAAATTGGTAATTACGTTAAAATCGTTGCTTAAATCATTTTGTAATAATACTCCAAGTTTAGGAGATACTTTAGAAGTTTTGTAGAGTTCTCCTAAAAAGTTTGTATTGAACCCTGCATAAACTGCTACGGATGGGATGAGTCTTTTTTTGTCAAAAGCAGTTCTTCTTTTCCAACTTCGTATTTCTTTGGTTTTGTCTGTAAATTCTTGTTGAAAAACCAAATATTTAGCACCAATGGTAGCGTTGCTTAATCCACTCATAAAATCATCTGTTATGAATGTATTATTGGGATTTACTTGGTCTCTCTGATAAGTTAAATGAGTGCTAAATTCTAATTTCTCCAGAAAAAAACTGGTTCTAAATAACAAATCTATTCCCAAAGACTGTGGCGAATTGTCGGCTGATGCTGCATTCATATCTTGATAAAAGAGGTTGCTCTCAAACTGATAAATTCCAGTACCAACACTATAAGGGCTCTCTGAGAATCCGGGTTTGTTGGAATTGATTACATTGGTGTATTGCGCATGCATTCCTGAGAAGCAAGAAACAACTAAGAAAAATGTGAGTCTGAATTGTAAGGTGGTTTTTTTCAAAATAAAAAGGTTAAATTAGCTTTCTTTCATCGCTATACAAACATACTGTAAAAATACCATTCTTTAAATTGAAGGGTTGCTTTTTTAAGTCCTGTAAATATTTGCAGTTTGTTAACGTTGGTATTGTATACAAATTGTTATTTTTGGGGTGAATTATTAATTTTAAAGAGAACTTTTACGAGATGGGTTTAATAAAAACAATTTTATATATTGTATTTTTCATGTATGCTTTTAGGTTTTTGGCAAAACTATTTACTCCTTTTTTAATAAAAAAAGTAGCCAATAAAATGCANGAGAAAGCCGAGGCACAATTTCGGAATCAATCCCCCAAATCTACTGTAAAAGAAGGTGAAACCATTATTGATAAAGCACCAGCNAAAACCGCAAAAGCATCTAAAACAGTAGGGGAGTATGTAGACTTTGAAGAAATAGATTGATATGAATATTAAAAAAATAATTCCTTTTGCAATCGCAATACTTGTTTTCGTTTTTACTGCAATTACCTACTTTCATCCTGTTTTAAAAGGAAAAAAAATTGCACAGTCAGACATCGCCCAGTTTCAGGGTATGTCAAAAGAAATTCAGGATTATAGAGCCGAAAAAAATGCAGAACCCTATTGGACAGGAAGTGCTTTTAGTGGAATGCCAGCCTATCAATTAAGTGCCTACTATCCCAACGATTTTGTTCGAATTATAGACCGATGCATTCGTTTTTTACCAAGGCCTGCAGATTATACCTTTTTGTATTTTATCAGCTTTTTTGTGCTCTTATTGGCTTTAAAAGTAGACTGGAAATTGGCGATTTTAGGTGGATTGTCCTTTGGGTTTTCTACCTATCTCATTATTATTTTTGGTGCTGGGCACAATGCAAAAGCACATGCTATTGGCTATATGCCATTGGTTTTGGCAGGTGTCTTATGGGTTTTTCAAAAGCGCTACTTGCGAGGCTTTGTGGTTACTGGGCTTGCCATGGCCTTGGAAATTTATACCAATCACCCACAAATGACCTATTATTTAGGTTTTTGTTTACTCATTCTAGGAATTGTTGAATTTATATATGCCATCAAAGAAAAGCAACTTCCAACCTTTGCGAAACAAACAGCTGTTCTTCTGTTAGCAGTCCTCCTTGGAATTGCAGCAAATGCGCCCCGGTTAATGGCCATGAAGGAATATGCAGATTACAGTACTCGCGGTACTTCAGAACTGACCATTACACCTGACGGAAGT
>JGI20153J14295_10001854_pt1 | contig 15814 bp, 14 predicted proteins | sample COG_03_FD_14295 | JGI IMG/M metagenome (IMG submission 14295) | reverse complement strand
ACCTACGACTTTGCTGAACCGGGCTTCATCCTGATTGACAAGGTCAATGAGATGAACAACAACTGGTTCTGCGAGAATATCCGCGCGACCAATCCTTGCGGTGAGCAACCACTGCCACCTTACGGCAGCTGCTTGCTAGGCTCCGTCAATCTGTGTCGTTTCGTGCGCTCACCATTCACCAAAGAGGCCCACTTCGACTGGGATGAATTCAGACAGACCGTCGCGATCTTCACACGGATGCTGGACAATGTGGTGGAGATCAATGGCTTACCACTCGAACAGCAACGCATTGAAATTATCCGCAAGCGTCGCCATGGCATGGGTTACCTAGGCCTTGGCTCAACCATCACGATGATGTGCATGGAATATGGCGACCCGGGTTCTGTCGCGTTTACGGAACAAGTGACCCGTGAACTGGCGATGGTAGGCTGGGAAACCGGACTCGAGCTGGCGCGTGAAAAAGGCGCCGCGCCGATCATGGAGGAAGACTTCGAGGTCACGGGCGAGATGCTCTATAAACGGCCAGAGATGACAGCCGACGGCTATAAGGTCGGCGACACGGTTAAGGGTAAAGTGTTGCACGCTAAATATAGCCGTTATATGCAAAAAATCGGGGGTGAAAATCCTGAACTCATCGAGCAACTTGCAGAGGTCGGCTGTCGTTTTACCCACCACAGCTCAATTGCGCCGACGGGCACGATTTCATTATCATTGGCAAATAATGCCAGCAACGGCATCGAACCCAGCTTTGCGCATCACTACGCTCGCAATGTGATTCGCGAAGGCAAGAAATCGAAGGAAAAAGTCGACGTTTATTCCTTTGAATTGCTCGCCTACCGAGCGATGATTAACCCCATTGCTGCACCCTATACCGACGACGAGGCCGCTAAGCTGCCCGAATACTTTAAAACTGCAGATGACATCAAGCCGATTCACCACGTCGATATTCAGGCGGCAGCGCAGCGCTGGATTGACTCTTCTATATCCAAGACCGCGAATGTGCCCACCGACTACCCCTATGAAGACTTCAAGCATATCTATCTATATGCCTATGAACAGGGACTGAAAGGCTGCACGACCTTCCGTTTTAACCCGGAAGCCTTCCAGGGCGTGTTGGTCAAAGACTCTGATCTAGAAAATACGATCTACCGCTTCACTCTTGACGACGGCACTATCGTTGAGGCTAAGGGCAATGATGATATTGAATACGATGGTGAGTTACATTCGGCCGCCAATCTCTTTGACGCCTTAAAAGAAGGCTATTACGGCAAATTCTAGCCGCCCCAAATTTCAGGAATTCGCTATGGTTATACAAATCAACAACAAGATCGTCGATTACAGCATTAAGAAAGCCGAAGCTGACGTGCCGGCGGTGGCGACAAAAGATGTGATGCATGAAGAGATTAAGCGCCCAGACGAGCTCAAAGGCTACACCTATAAGATCAAAACGCCCTTGTCGGATCACGCGTTGTATATCACCGTGAACAACATCGTCCTGAATTCGGGCACCGAGCACGAGCAGGAATACCCTTTCGAGATTTTCATCAACTCGAAAAACATGGAGCATTTCCAATGGGTTTTGGCGCTCACTCGGGTCATCTCTGCAGTCTTTCGCAAGGGTGGCGACGCCATCTTTATGGTGGATGAGCTCAAACAGGTGTTTGATCCTCAAGGTGGCTACTTTAAGAAAGGTGGACGTTTTATGCCATCCCTCGTGGCTGAAATCGGCGAAGTGCTCGAGACGCATATGAAGAAATGTGGATTGATCAAAGATGAGGAGTTGAGCGAGACGCACAAGGCCCTGTTGGACGAGAAACGTGCCGCATTGGAGAGCGCCAACACAACGAGCGCACCCACCGAGGATAAAGACGGCACTGGCTATCCACCGGGCGCGCAATTGTGCAAGAAGTGCAATACACAGGCTATGGTGCTGCTGGATGGTTGCATGACCTGCCTGTCATGCGGCGACAGTAAGTGTGGCTAGCTGAACGTCCGGTTGACAGACAACCCATAACAGTATGGTTAACTCAACTACCTCTCACCCAAAAAATGCTTCGGCTTTGTCAGTGAAACCATGAAGACCTACCTCGACCAACTGCAGCAGATACTAGACACCGGCATCAAGCGTGGCGATCGCACCGGTGTCGGCACCTTGTCGAACTTTGGTCTGCAAGGCAGATATCATCTGCCTTCGGGCTTTCCAGCGGTGACGACCAAAAAACTGGTATGGAAGTCCATGGTCTCTGAACTACTCTGGTTTATCAGCGGTTCAGGCAATATCAACGATCTGAAGCACATTTACCCCCACAACAAACTCTGGGACCTCAATTACGCGGACTACCTTAAGCGTCACGGCGTAGCTGGCATCACTGATGGCACTGCCGATGGCGACATGGGGCGGGTGTACGGTCAGCAATGGCGACACTGGCGAACCGCTGATGGTCGCCAGATTGATCAACTGCAAGAAGCCATCGAACTGATCCGCCACAATCCAGATTCTAGACGTATCATCGTCAACGCTTGGAATCCCGGCGAGGCTAACCCTGAAGACGTCGCGCTGCCGCCGTGCCATGCGTTCTTCCAATTTTATGTGGCCGATGGCAAGCTCTCGCTACTCATGTACCAGCGCTCGGCAGATATGTTCCTGGGCGTCCCCTTGAATATCGCCAGTTATTCACTGCTTCTGCACATGGTCGCGAAGATCACTGGATTGCAGGCCTGGGACTTTATCCATACCATCGCTGATGCCCACATCTACCTCGATGCGGTACCGCAGTGCCATCAACAATTGGCGCGGGCGCCTTACCCCTTACCGAGCCTGGAGATCACTGATCGCGGCCAGACATGCATTGATGACTTTGAGATGTCGGACTTCCATCTGACTAACTATCAGTGCCACGAGGCCATTCAGGCAAAAATGGCGGTCTAACCAAGCAGCGGCTGTGGGCATATTCGGTGCACTCAGCCGTGGCCTCTCCTCATGCCACCATACGGCTAGCAGTCTCGCTGGGCTTTTAGCAACTTTGTGGATGCGCTGACACAGGGGGTGGCCCAGCGGCTTGGTGCGCATAGACTCGCGCGAGTTTAGCCTCAGCCTGTCTGCTCGCGCGGAAGCTCAGAACGTACAGCACTCAGGATCCCTATTCCCAGCGATTGACCAGCGAATGACCAGCGATTAACCAGCGATTAACCAGCGATTGACCAACAACGCCAAACACGAGACGAATCATGGATGAATCACACCTCGCGGTAGAGCACCAAGCAGACCAGATTAGCCTACGCCTAGCTCGGGCGAATTCACAAAGGCCCGTTGCCGACGCGGTCCTTGGCGGCATTGACGGCTGCGTGACTACTTTCGCGATCGTCTCAGGCTCAGTGGGCGCTGGTTTGCCGGGTTCAGTCGCACTCATATTGGGTATCGCGAACCTCATCGCCGATGGCTTTAGCATGGCAATCAGCAATTATGAAGCCGTTAAAGCAGACGTCGACTACCGCGACCATCTCGAGCAAATCGAGCATCACCATATCGATCTGATTCCCGCCGGCGAAACAGAGGAGATTAGGCAGATTTTTGCTCGCAAAGGCTTTTCCGGAGAGACACTCAAGGCCATCGTTGAGACCATTATCAAGGATCGTGAACTCTGGGTAAGGACCATGCTCCAGGAAGAGCATGGTCTCGCCGACCAATCACGCTCGCCCGTCAAGTCAGCCCTGACGACCTTCGCCAGCTTTCTGGTCGCAGGATTAGTACCACTGGCCCCCTTCTTTTTTGCCCTGACACTCACCGCGCAATTCTTTACCAGCACCCTACTGGCCGCGACAGTATTCTTAGGTATCGGGATGGCCAAAAGCCGAGTGATCAACAAGCCAATGTTGCGCTCAGGTCTGTCGACGTTAGCCACTGGCGGTACCGCGGCTGGCCTCGCCTTCTTAACCGGCTACCTGCTGCGGGTAGCCTTTGGGTTGTAAGCCGTCTAGTTCTGCTCCAGCGCTTCCCAACGCGCCATAAGGTTGTCCATTTCTGCTTCTTTCTCGGCGACCCCAGCGTACAGTAAATCTTGGTCTGCAGCGGTTGCTTGAAAGAAGGTTGGCGCTGCTATTTTTGCCTGCAAGCTCGCCATCTCGAGTTCGAGCTCATCTATCCTACCGGGGATCTGTGCCAACTCACGCTCAAGTTTTTTCAGCGCGGCCTTGGCTTTCTTGCGCTCTTCAAAACTCATCGGCGCTTCGGCAACTGCTACCTTAGCCGTCGGATTAGTCTTATCCGCCGCATTCGCCAGCGCCGCAAAACTGCCACCGCCCTCAAGCCAGTCATTGTAACCACCCACGTATTCAGTCACTTTGCCCGCGCCTTCAAAAACCAGCAGGCTTGAGATTACATTGTCGAGAAATGACCGGTCGTGAGATACGATCAGGACAGTACCGGTGTAGTCCAGCAGCAACTCCTCAAGTAACTCGAGACTTTCAACGTCCAGGTCGTTAGTTGGCTCGTCAAGCACCAACAGATTGGTTGGTAAGGAAAACAGCCGAGCCAGCAGCAAACGGTTCTGCTCACCACCAGACAAGGTCCTGATTGGCGCCCGCGCCTGCTCAGGGTTGAACATAAAATTGGCCAAATAGCTGACCACATGCACGTCTCGATCATTGATTGAAATGTACTCTCGACCCTGCGCGATATAATCTTTAACGCTTTGTTCCGGATTCAGTTGACCGCGAACCTGATCAAAATAAGCAGGTGCGAGCTTAGTACCAGAGACCACCTCACCAGAATCGATCTCCAGTCCTTCCAATAAAATTTTAATCAAAGTTGATTTGCCAGAGCCATTCGGGCCTAACAACCCTATTCTGTCACCCCGTTGAATCACCAGATCGAGATCGGAAATGATGGGCTTCGCATCATAGGATTTAGAGACATTGATCAACTCTTTGACAATCTTGCCCGATGCCGAGCCACTGTCTACAGCAAGCTTCAGGGTTCCCTGGGTTCGCCGTTTTTGTCGATCAAGACGTAGTTGTTCCAACGCCCTGACCCGACCTTCATTGCGAGTTCGCCGGGCCTTGATCCCCTCACGAATCCAAGCCTCTTCTTTTTTCAAATTGATATCAAACTTCTTATTGTGGGTCTGTTCGACTTCACGCTCGTGCTCACGACGTTCGAGGAAAGTTTTATAATCACAGTCCCAACGCACCAGCTGGCCTCGGTCAACCTCAACAATGGCGGTCGCAACTGATTGCATCAATTCTCGGTCGTGAGTCACGAAGACAATGGTGCCTTGAAACTCCAACATCACTTCCTGCAGCCATTCGATGGTGGGAATATCCAAGTGGTTAGTGGGTTCATCGAGCAACCAGACATCCGGTTCCGTTACCAATGATTTGGCAATAGCCACGCGTTTCAACCAACCACCGGAGAGATTAATGAGCTTTTCGTCCGGCGGCAGTTTCATGCGCTGGAGTACCGATTCGACTCGATGGTGTAGTACCCAGCCATCGATGGCTTCGATCTGGGTTTGTAACTGCGCCATCCGGTCTAAGGTAGTGTCATCAAAGGTCCCCATCGACACTTGGGCATATTCCGCGAGCAGTTCACCAGCTTCGCTGAACGCGGAGGCTACCGCGGCGAAAATCGTCGTATCGTCACCTGCCGGCAGATCCTGCTCAAGCGTCGAGAAGCTCAAGGCTTTTTCTCGCCATATGTTCCCTTCATCTGCCAGTACCTCGCCACACAACAGTCGCATCAAGGTACTTTTGCCACTGCCGTTGCGGCCGGTCAGGCACACCCGTTCGCCCTTGGCGATATTGAATTCGACCTGATCAAGGATAGTGTCGGTACCGAAATGGACACTGACATTTTTCAAACTGGCTATAGACATAATAAACTCTGGTAAAGCGACTTCGGGTGAACAATCAAAACGGTATCAAGCTTGACCCTCTAAGGTGGGGCCAAATGTCTGGTTTGCATCAGGTATCCATGGATTTATTTGCATCAAACTCGGCCAACTGCTCCGCTGAGGCCGGCGCTTGGTGCAACGCCTTCCATTCCGAGTAAGGCATACCGTAAACAATGCGTCGCGCCTCTTCATAATCAAGCGCAATTCCTTTATCCTCTGCCGCCGCTTTGTACCACTTACTCAGGCAATTTCTGCAGAAGCCAGCGAGATTCATTAAGTCGATATTCTGTACCTCTGGATGGGCATCGAAATGCGCAACCAAGGTGCGAAATGCAGCGGCTTCCAGCTCCAAAGTGGTTTGCGGATCGATCGATTGTGGCGCAGTAGCATCAAGATTGCTGGTTGGCTTATCCATGATCTTTAGTTCTCCATATAACGTTTATCCGCAATCACCCTGTGATCGCGGCCATACCAGCACAATGGCTGACCACCGCCAGGGCTGACCCTGACATTTAAAGGCGAACACAGTACCCCATGAATGAATTCAGACTCGATCAAAAATGGATCAGTACCGCCGAACCCGAACTTGGCATGGGCCGGGTGACCGAGGTGAGTACCAGAACCGTCAGCCTGAGATACGACAGAGTCAGTGAAGATCGGACCTATGCCAGCCAGAAAGCACCGCTCGTCAGGGTTAAGTTCAATATCGGTGACCTGGTCACCAGTAACGCTGATATTACCATTAGTGTTACCTCGATCGAAGACAAAGACGATCTATTGACCTATATCGGCCCAATTCAAGGCGCCGCAGAAGATCAGACGCTCAGCACCATCCACGAAACAGCGCTGGATCCGAATGTGCGATTCAGCAAGCCCGAAGACCGACTGCTGACTCATCAGCTGGATGACAATGCCTGGTTCAACCTTCGCTACGACACTCGCCATGCCCTTGCAGATCTCGCGGTAGCGCCTTCGCGGGGTCTTTACGGCCCGAGGGTATCGCTGATTCCGCACCAATTGTATATCGGTCATGAGGTCGCCGGACGTTTTGCCCCACGGGTATTGCTGGCTGATGAAGTCGGGCTGGGCAAAACCATTGAAGCGGGTTTGATCATTCATCAGCAACTGCTCACCGGTCGAGCCAGCCGGATTTTAGTCATTGTACCCCCGACCCTGACCTTTCAGTGGTTTGTCGAGATGATCCGACGCTTCAATCTGCACTTCACCTTGCTCGATGAAGAACGCTGCCAAAATATCATCGCTGATAATGCACCTGCAACGAATCTCGGTGAAGCGGTGCCCAACCTGTACAACCCGTTCGAAGCTCAGCAACTCATGCTCTGTCATCTCGATTTGTTCATCGACAATCCTAAGCGCTTGGAACAGGCCCTCGCCGCTGACTGGGATCTCGTCGTCGTGGACGAGGCGCACCATCTGCAATGGTCTCCGGAACAAGCAAGCCCGGCATATACTGTCGTAGAGCGCATCTCACAGGTCGCCCGGGGCCTGTTACTGCTCACAGCCACGCCGGAACAACTGGGACGCCTGGGTCACTTTGCACGATTACGCCTGCTGGACCCGTCTCGCTACTATGACTATGCGCAGTTTCTCCTCGAAGAAACGCACTTTACCGAGATTGCCGAATGGGTTGCCGCCTTGCTGGACAGCCGTGGCGCCGAACGGACTCAAGCTCGAACTGCACTCAGGGCCCTGCTCGGCGAATCAGGCCAGGATCTCAACGACGCCATGCTCATCGATGCTGTGTTAGATCGGCATGGTACTGGCCGAGTCTTGTTCCGCAATGTCCGCGCTTCGGTCAAGGGTTTTCCTCAACGTCTTGCGCTACCTTACCCGCTGCCTATCACACCCGGCATCAGTCCCAGCATCGGTTACTTCCCTGAGCAAGACTTACCCAACTGGACTCGCTGTGATCCACGTATTCCCTGGCTTACAGCCTTGTTGGAGAGTCATCCCCAGGACAAGTTTCTGCTGATCTGCGCGCACCAGCAAACCGTCTTGGATCTCGAACAGCGACTGGCCGCACTGTTACCTATTCGCACCACCGTGTTTCACGAGGGGCTCGACCTGGTTGCCAGAGACCGAGCAGCAAACTATTTCGCTGAAACCGACCGTGGCGCGCAGCTCATGATCTGCTCGGAAATTGGTAGCGAAGGTCGAAATTTTCAGTTTGCCAGTCACCTGGTGTTGTTCGATTTACCCCTCGGCCCAGACCAATTGGAGCAACGCATTGGTCGTCTTGATCGTATCGGACAGGCTGAAGATGTAAAAATCCACATTCCCTATATCGAAGGATCAGGCACTGAGCGACTCTATCAATGGTACGCAAAAGGCTTGAACCTCTTCAGCGGTCCCAATGCTGTGGCTCAAAGTATCTATGATGAGCTGATCCATGAGTTTGCCACAGCAGATTTTGATGAGTTCCTGCAGCGTTCTGAGACCCTCAACGCCGGGCGCCTCATCTCACTGCAACAAGGTCGTGATCGCCTGTTAGAGCTGAATTCCCATCGACCGGGTGTGTCTGCAAAAATTGTTAACGACATCCAGCAACATGCGGGCGGTCAGTCGCTGGCGCGCTATATGGAGCGCTCATTTTTGATGTTTGGTCTGGAGTCTGAACTCCTCGGTGATCAGGTCCTATTGGTCAAACCCGGCGATACCATGGTTCGACATTTTGCCGTCAGCGCCGAAACCCAGGATCACTTTCATTACCCGGAACTGCCAGAAGATGGCTTACGAATTACCTATGACCGAGATACGGCACTGGCACGTGAAGATGTCTTGTTCCTGACCTGGGAACATCCTTTAGTTCAGCAAGCCCTGGATATCGTCGCCACAGATACCAATGGCAACAGCGCCATGATCGCCGTCAAACATCCCGAACTACCCGCCGGGACATTGCTGCTTGAAACCCTGTTTATTGCCGACTGCGTCGCACCGGCACACCTGATGGCTGACCGTTTTCTGCCCCCCACGGTGATTCGGGTCGTGATTGAGCCAAACTTAGCGGATATCAGTGCGTCACTGGCCTGGACTGGCTTCGAAGCAGAACAACTAACCGTCTCAACCGCAGCGCTGCAAGGTATTCTCGAATCTCAGCGTGCGGGTATCAAAAGCATGCTGGCAGCGGCCAAGCGTCAAGCCCGGACCCAATGCCAAGCACTCAGAGAGACCGCCCGAGACCAAGCACAGATCATGTTAACCGCTGAAATCAACCGACTCAGTGCACTACAGGATTTGAATAAAAATGTCAGACCGGAAGAAATTAATCATCTCTTGGAAACTCGAAGTCTGACCCTCGAAGCTATTGATCAGGCTGATATCAGACTCGATTCCATTCGAGTCATCGTTGCTGCCTAAACCCGCTGGTACAGCCTGAGATCGCGATATGTTGTAGGACGACGCTCAAGCTCCGGTGGGGCGTTGCGCCTAACGCTTCGCCGCATCGGCCCTGGTGATCGCCAGCAATTCCAGCTCATCAGCGCTGGCCTGTCGAACTTCGATGATCTTTAATTCGAAATGAAACGTCACTCCCGCCAGTGGATGATTGCCATCGATAGTGATGCCTTCGTCTTCCACCTCTACCACTCGAACCACTTCGGCTTCGGTGCCGGAACCCACCTGGAAAATCATGCCAGGCTGCAAGTCCTCTACATTCGCCTCAATCGTTTCAAAGGACACGGTTCTGATGAGTGATCGCTGCGGAAAACCGTAGGCTTCACCAGGCTCAATCGTGACTTTAAACTCATCACCCTCAGCTCGGCCAGCGACCGCTTTCTCGAGACCGGGCATCATCGTCTCGTCACCTTCAATGAAGGCGAGCGCGGAACCGCCTTCGGAGGAGTCAACAACCTCACCCTCGGCGTTAAATAAACTGTAATCAACCCGGTAAAACATCACCATGGACTCGGCTCCATTGAAGAACAACGACTTATCAGCAGCCGACTCATTAGACCGCTACTATAACGCCACCAGTATAGTCTATTTCAAAGGCCTGCCAGTAGGGTTTCCCAGGCCTTCCGCTGTTGTGACCAGTCAAGATAAGTCACATCCGGTGCTACCAACAATTGGCCGCCGGCGCGCGCTGCCGCGATGTTCATCAACATCTCCAAGGCGTCGGCCTGATCGGTATAACGCCAAGCCGCAGGGATGAAATCTTGATAGGCTAACGCGTCAGGTACCACTGGCAGACAACCGGCGGCAATGGCCTCCAGTACCGCGATACCCTGGAACTCATGGATCGCCGTGGAGAGCACCACATGGGCTGAACCCAACAACGCGATATAGTCTTCACGAGAGGCTATATAGCCGCTCGTACCGAGACGACCAGCATCATTGAGGAGCGTTCGAACACGCACCAAGGGTGGCGGTATATGGCGAAACGACTGACCGATCAGATGAAACTCAAAATTCAGATCCGAGGCTAACAGCACAGTGACCAGATCCAGGAGCTCAACCACACCCTTGTCATACTCCCAACGATGGTTCCAGACAATGGATAAGCGAGCAGTGACCGGACCTCGAGTCGGCGCCTGTACAAAACTGTCAGACCACAATGGTACCGGTAAAACCTTGGCCTTTAGTCTGAGCTTATCCGCCAGTCCAGCTGGTACATGATCTGGCAACCGCGCCAGCAATTGTTGCACCCCGGCCAGAAAAGTCGACTGATTGAACAATGAATTGAACACCAACTGATCAGCACTTAAAGCCGCATACAAACTGGTCATCTGCCGCTCAACTTGATGTTGGGTATCACCCTGCTCCGGATAGGCAAATTGATTTTCATGAAAATAGAGCAACGATCTAACCCCTGCCAATGCTGGCCGCATACCCATCAGGGCCGACAAATCTGTCATGGAAGTCGCGATAATCAATTCCCAATCACCGTCGAGTCGGGCATCAAATGCTAACGACAAGCTATTGCCTCGAAAGCGCCAGCTGAAATAGCGCGCCGGCAGCGTCACCACAGTAAAGTCATGCTGATCCAATCGCGCCACCAGTCCTGCGTACCAGTAACGGTGGCTGATGGCATCATAAGGTGACAACAAAAGTATTTTCATAGTTGAAATGGTACCCGTAATCCTGGCGCATTGTGTAGAATACCGCCCCAATTAAGGATTTAACGGAATATTTATGTCGGCGATGGTCATTGTAGGAGCAGGTCAAGGGGCTGGACAAGCTGCGGCGAGTTTTCGGCAAGAAGGTTACGAGGGTGAGATCATCATCTTGGGCGACGAGCCCTTTCCACCCTACCAACGCCCACCGCTGTCGAAGCAATACCTCTCGGGAGAACTGCCCCTGGAGCGGGTATTTGTTCGACCAGAAAAATTTTATATCGACAGAAACATTGACCTGCGCACCAGTACCCGGGTGGCGAAGATCGACACCAGCGGCAAAACCGTCACCACCGCCGACGGTGACACCATCGCCTACGAAAAATTGATGATCGCCACCGGCAGCCGACCGCGCAAACTCAGCATTCAGGGCGCCGATTTGCCCGGTATTCATTATTTGCGCACCATCAGCGATGTCGACGGCATCAGTGCAGCCATGAAAACGGCAAAGAAGGTGGTCATCGTCGGTGGCGGTTATATTGGTCTTGAAGTTGCCTCAGTCGCTGTGACCAATGGTCTTGATGTCACCGTGCTGGAAATGGAACAACGCATCCTGCAACGGGTCACCACGCCGGAGATGAGCGCTTTTTATCATCAACTGCATACTGGTCGCGGGCTGAAAATCCTGACCAACACGGCGGTCAGTGGCTTCAGTGGTGATGGCCATGTGCAACAGGTTCTCTGCGGTGATAGCAGCATCGACGCCGACCTGGTGATCGTCGGCATCGGTATCATCGCAAATGTTGAACTGGCGCAAGAAGCCGGTATCGACTGCGACAACGGCATCCTGGTTGACGAGCATTGTCAGACTTCCGTGCCCGATGTCTATGCCATCGGCGATTGTACTAACCATCCCAATCCGATACTCGGGCGCCGCCTGCGGCTCGAGTCGGTGCCTAATGCACTAGAACAGGCCCGTGTTGCCACCGCTAATATGTGCGGTAAAGATAAAGTTTACGCAGCGGTACCCTGGTTCTGGTCAGATCAATACGAACTGAAATTGCAGATGGTCGGATTTTCCTCTGATGGCGATACCCAAGTCATTCGAGGTGATATGAGCAAAAACGAATTCGCCGTCTTTTATTTGAAAGCCGGTGCCGTCGTAGCGGTAGATGCGGTCAATAGCCCCCGTGAGTTCATGGTTTGCAAGCAACTCTACGGCAAGCCCGTCGATGTAGTGAAGCTGGCCGACCCGGACACCGATTTAAAAACCCTGATCTAAGGAAACAGCAGGTTAATGGCACCAGAACTCGCCGCACAAAACTCTGAACAGCATCAGGTCGACGCCAACAGCATTCGCCATGCCTATACTGACTTGGCCCCGTTTATCGTCAACACGCCGGTTGTCCATTCAGCGACGTTCTCAGATATGGCCCGCTGCCAGGTCCTGTTCAAACTCGAAAACCTGCAAATGACGGGATCTTTCAAGGACCGTGGCGGGCTGAATAAGCTCCTGTCCTTGAGCCCAGCAGAACGAGCGCGAGGCGTTATTGCGGCAAGCGCAGGCAATCATGCTCAGGCGATCGCTTATCACTCAAAACGGCTAGGCATTTCAGCCAAGATTGTCATGCCGAAGCCGAGTCCCCTCGTCAAAATTCGCTCGACCCAACACTGGGGAGCCGAGGTCATTCTCGAGGGCGAGACCTTTGACGATGCCTTCAATTACTCCCAGCAGTTGGTCGCGGCAGAGAATCGCATTTATCTGCACCCTTTTGATGATCCGTATGTGATCGAAGGCCAAGGCACTCTGGGCGTTGAGATTCTCACCCATCATCTCTGCCAGGATCTCGATGCGATACTGGTGCCGGTAGGAGGTGGCGGCTTGATCGCCGGGCTGGCAACCTATATTAAGCAAACCCGACCTGACATTCAGGTCATCGGCGTCGAAGAAAGCAACTGCAACAGCATGTTCCAATCCAGGCAAGCGGGCAAAGTACTTCAATTNGCACCACAACCTATTATTGCCGATGGCATCAACGTTCGAAAGGTGTCGGCCCGCAATCTGGAGACGGTCATGCGTTACGTGGATGACATGATATCGGTCACCAGCGACGAGATCGCCAACGCCATCATGCTGACCATGGAGATTGAGAAAATCGTTATTGAAGGCGCTGCCGCAGTCACGGTCGCCGCGTTACTGAACCAGCGATTACCGAGCTTGCAGGATGGCAGTGGCAAAAAGATTTTGTCGATTCTCTCCGGCGGTAATATCGACGTCAATCTGTTGTCGCGCATCATCAACCGCGGCATGGCCTTTGATGGCCGGGTATTTGAGTTCGAGCTCGTCATCAACGACCGACCCGGCAGCTTGGAATCGATCCTGGGTATTTTCAGAGAATCCGGTGCCAATGTGGTCGAGGTTCACCATCATCGCTTTGCGAGCCACGCATCTATCGGTCAGATAGCAGTTTCCATTACCGTCGAAACTCGCGATCAAACTCATATTGACCAGCTAAGGGCGATCATCCAAGACCGCGGCTATCCCGCGCGCCTGCGCTCGGCAAGCTGAAACACCGCTTGAATCGACAACCCTTACCTGCCAGCGTGCCGCAGTAATCAGGCCTTTATTTCCCAGCCTGATTCAGTCAAAGTGAAAGCCAACCCGCAGTCCCAACGCATTCGTATGTCTACACCAACGCCTTCAGCAGAACCTGCGACAGACAGCAAAATCAGGCAATTTTGGCGTGAATGGCGCACCTTGACCATTTTCCTTATTGTCATGGTCCTGTTTCGGTCGGCCATTGCCGATTGGAACCAGGTCCCCTCAGGGTCCATGAAACCCACTATTTTAGAGGGCGACCGAGTCGTGGTAAATAAACTCGCCTATGACCTGAAAGTGCCCTTCACCACCTGGCATCTGCGCGAGTGGGCTGATCCTGAACGGGGCGAGATCGTGACATTCTATTCGCCTGACGACGAAAAATTGCTCATAAAACGCGTCATTGGTGTTCCTGGCGACGTAGTCAGTATGCGGAACAATCAACTGTACATTAACGATGAATCGGCGCACTACACGCGCCTGGACGATAGTATCGTCGCCCAACTTGATATTTGGCAACGCCGGAATCATGCGTTCTTTTTCGAAGCCATCGATAATACGACACACGCCGTCATGCTAAAATCCGCCCCACCCAATGCCTACAACAGCTTCGGGCCGATGGCGATACCAGCCAGCAAGTACCTTATGCTCGGTGACAACCGTGACAACAGTCGCGATTCGCGCCGAATTGGCCTGGTAGACCGCGACAGAATCACCGGCAGGGCGCACACTGTGGCCTTCTCACTGAACTATGAAGACTACTACCTGCCACGACCTAACCGCTTCCTTTACACCTTGAACTAGCGCCGATGGGCGCTTGTCATCGCCAATTCACGCCTGCGATTCAATCCCACCGCAGCGCTTCAAGATCGCAGGTTGGCGCGCTAACTCAGGTTTAGGATTTACGCTGCGGTGGCCCTTGGTCATCGGCACCCGGCGTCTCAGATAGACTGTTCTGCGAGGGCTCACTGGATGAGTGTCCATTCGCATCGATTGAATCCAACAATCCCCCCGAGCGCCTGCGTAATAAGCGCAAGATCAGGGAAAAGAAGAAGGCGACGATAATCAGCAAGCCGACTAACAGCCCGGACATAATTAAAAACACCCAGATCACCGCCATATCAACACCAAAAAATCTGACGGCGACCCAGACGAAGGCGACGGCAAAAAAACTGCCCGACAAGACGCGTATGAATAATGGATCTTTTATGATTTTCAAATGCAATGACGCTCATTTGTTATTTTGGTTCATCCTGACATACACTCACTGTCACGACACAAATCATTTGCTAGTCGACGACGGCTAGCAGCCAACCCAGGAGATTATACATGCCATTAGATCCAATTGTTGCGTCGATGCTCGCCCAGATGGCAGAAGCCGGTGGTCCGGCCATTGAAGAGTTGCCACCTGCTGGCGGACGTGAGCTTTACCGAATGATGAATGCAGCTAATACCCTGGTGGATTTAGCCCAGGTCAGTGACACTGTTGCGCAAGGTATTCCCCTTCGAATCTACCGGCCGACGCTGGACACCCAATTACCTGGGTTGGTTTACTTTCATGGCGGCGGCTGGGTCATCGGTGATCTAGAGACCCACGATAACGTCTGCCGTCACCTGGCGCAGCAAGCGAATTGCGTGGTCGTCGCGGTCGATTATCGCCTGGCACCTGAGCACCCCTTTCCAGCGGCACTGGATGACAGCTTTGCGGCGACCTGCTGGGTTGTTGACCACGCGGCCGAACTCGGCATCGACGCCGCTCGGATTGCCGTCGGCGGCGACAGCGCTGGTGGTAACCTTGCTGCCACGGTCTGCCTCAAAGCCAACGCGCTGGGCGCCCCCAAACTCGCCCATCAGCTACTGGTCTATCCCGCCACCGACACGGCGCAAGATACGCCGTCCTATACGGAAAACAAGGAAGGCTATAGTCTTTCTGCCGCCCTGATGGGTTGGTTTTGGGACCAGTATATCGGTGATCAGCCGCGTGATAACCCCATGATGGCGCCAATCTTAGCCAGCGACCTGAGTGGCGTACCCTCGGCAACGGTGATTACCGCCGAGTATGATCCTTTGCGCGATGAGGGTGAAGCTTACGGGGAGCGCTTAAAGGCAGCGGGCGTGACAACGACTATCACTCGTTACGACGGTATGATTCACGGCTTCTTTCACATGCAGGATGCCCTAGCAGACGGCCGAGACGCGCTGACCATGGCGGCCAAAGAACTTCAGACCGCCTTCCAGCGCAGCTGATCAAC
>JGI20153J14295_10001848_pt1 | contig 15840 bp, 19 predicted proteins | sample COG_03_FD_14295 | JGI IMG/M metagenome (IMG submission 14295) | reverse complement strand
ACAGATATCGAATCACCATATCTTCTCTTAACTAAGTTGAGTAATGATTGCGAGTCGTTAGTATCGGAAATAACTTGGTTAAATTCTCCACGTGAATCTTGAACGCTATCTGGTCCGATTTGAATGAACTCATCGAAAACAGAACATCCCCCTAAAAGGAGAGTAAATATTAATGGGAGTATTTGCGTAATTAATTTTTTATACACTTAGTAACTTTTATTTTTAAAAGAACATAATGATAAATTATTTTTGTTAATAATTGAAGTTTCTTTTGAAGTGGCAGGAGTACCCACTAGGATTTTTTTCTAGATATTTCTGATGAGCCTCTTCAGCAGGAAAAAATTTATCAAAAGCCTTGATTTCCGTCACTACTTTTGCTTCCCAATGGCCTGAGCCCTCCACTTTTTTTATGACATTTTCAGCTATTTCTTTTTGATTATTTGAAGTATAAAAAATTGAGGAGCGATATTGTGAACCAATATCATTACCTTGTTGGTTTGGTGTGGTGGGATTATGTAACTTAAAAAATTCATAGAGTAAGTTCTCAAATGAGAGCTCATCTTTATCAAACTTAATCATGATAGTTTCTGCATGACCTGTTTGCCCTGAAGATACATCTTCATAGGAAACATCATCAATATGACCTCCTGAAAACCCCACAACTGTTTCTTGTATTCCTTTTATTTGGCCAATGAGGCTCTCAAGCCCCCAATAACAACCACCCGCAAGATATATTGTTTCTAGATTCAATTTTTTTTCACCTTTTTTTTAAATTATAGTTATTCTGACATTCTTGTATTAGATTAATTTATTTTATATTGTATTAGTTATTCAATAATTTTTTAAAAAAGAGAGGCAAATGAATGTCAGTATCAATGTATGAGATGTCAGTTCCTATGTTTATTAATATGCTTGAAAACTTATCATCAATTTTAAAAAAAGCGGAGCGACATGCCGAAAAAAGAAAAATTGATAAAGATATCTTTATTAATGCTCGACTCATTGCTGACATGAGGCCACTCACAAGCCAAATTCAAATCGGGACAGATATGATTAGACTGGGTGTGGGAAGGTTAGCAAAAATTAAAGCACCTTCATATAAAGACAATGAAAAAACTTTTAAAGATTTACAGAATAGAATAAGCAAAACGGTTAATTTTTTAAAAAAGGTAAATCCAAAAAAAATGGAAGGCTCTGAAAATATGGAGATAAATTTTTCAATCAGAAGTAATGAATTTAAATTTAAATCAGGTAAAGACTACCTAACCAAATGGATGATCCCTCACTTCTTCTTTCATGTCACGACCGCCTATGATATTTTAAGATCAAATGGGGTTAATCTAGGCAAAAGAGACTACATAAAATTTTAGTTAGGGAATAAAAATAATGAAATCAATTGATAATATTTTGAATGCAATTATGAGTAATTTTTACCACCTTGCACCATGGCTCCTCCGACTAGGACTTGGTACCTCCTTTGTATTTCATGGACTAAGCAAATTTCCCCTACCTCCACAAAAGCTGATTGATTATTTTGGTTTTTCATCTGAGCTTGCCTCTTTTGTTGCCATTTCTGAATTAGGGGCAGGAATTTTATTACTCCTCGGTGGTTTTTTAAAAGGCCATGTCGGAAATTTAGTCACTCGATTTGCTGCTGGGGTCATTGTGATAGTAATGATTTTTGCCTTCACAATAGCTCACAGTGATTGGTTTATTACGCCAAAACTTTTTATGAGCGAACAGATATTTTTGATAATTATCGGCCTATACTTTTTTATTAGAGGAAATAATTAATTTTTTAAATGTGAATTAAAATGTGAGACTAAACGACTTATCATTAATGCAAGAAACATAACCCCCACCATGGCCTCAGTCATCGCCCACATTTTTGCAGTATATGATGTGGGTGTAATGTCTCCATAACCTAATGTTGTTAATGTAGTAAAACTAAAATAGAGCATATCTATTGAAAGCTTATTGGTATGCTGTAAGTTAAAAGTAAATGAGTCAGGATCAATCATTAATAGCAACATATAGAGCAAATACCAAAAAACACCAATTAAAATATATATCGATACTGCTCCACTGATAATGTGAGCATCTATTATCTTGGTTCTGAGTATTTCTTTAAATAATTCAATTATTGTGATGCCTATAATGAGAAGTTTTAAAAAATACTGAAAAACACTTTGATTTAAGTCAAAAATTAAAATATTTATTAAAATAAGTATTAATGAAACTACAGTAATTTTAAAAAGTTTTGTGTTGTGTTTATGTAGGAAAATACTACCAATTAAAATGCCAAGAAAAAGAATTTCAAGATTAACCAAGGAAAGCATTCCGTAATCAAATGCCATTGGACCTAGAAACATTACTAATACAATTGATGCTAATAGATAATAATTGGCATATTTCATAATTTAATTTTAGCTTAGTAAAGCTTGCTTGGAAAACTTTAATTAACTTAGTTTATCATCAGCAATATGGTATTTAGGGTCTTCAAGCACATTAAGCTCCACCATACTTTTAGCACTATCAAGCACCTCCATACAGTCAGGGCTTAGATGTACTAAATGTAATTTCTTTCCAAGTAATTTATATCTATTGGCCAAAGCATCAATAGCCATAATTGCACTATGGTCTGCCACTTTAGATTCTTTAAAATCAATAATCACCTCATTCGGGTCATCTTTGGTATCAAATAAATCATTAAAGCTTTTTACCGAAGCAAAAAAAAGTGTGCCTTTTAAATCATAAATCTTCCAACCTTTTTTATTTTTTGATGTAGTTACATCAATAACTTTTGCATGCTCCCATGCAAAGACTAAAGCTGAGACGATGACACCTAAAATCACAGCAATCGCCAAATCTGCAATGACAGTCACTGCTCCAACAAGCAATCCAACAAAAATATCCTTTTTTGGTACTTTTCCGAATAATCTAAAACTTCCCCATTCAAAAGTTTTTTCTGCAACAACAAACATCACACCTATAAGTGCAGCTAGAGGAATCATTTCAATCCATTGAGAAAGAAATAAAACAAAGGAAGCTAAAAATAATGCAGTTGCAATTCCAGATAGACGTTTGACAGCACCATTATTTATATTAATCATACTTTGACCTATCATTGCACATCCACCCATACCCCCAAAAAATCCTGTAATAACATTTGCAAATCCTTGCGCCAAAGATTCTTTGTTTGGCCTCCCCCTTGTATCAGTCATGTCATCTATTAAATTAAGTGTTAGGAGTGTTTCTATTAAACCAATTGCTGCCAAAAGAAAAGCATATGGCAGTGTGATCATCAAAGTTTCAATTGTGAGAGGAACAATCGGAAAATTAAATTCTGGAATTCCACCTGCAATTGAACCAAGGTCGCCAACTGTTTTAGTATCAATAGAGAAAAAATAAACAATCCCAGTAGTCAGAATAATGGCAGCAAGTGTTGAGGGAATAATTTTTGTAAGTTTTGGAAAGAGATAAATTATTGCAACAGTTAGAAAGATTAGGCCAGCCATTGCATAAAGAGGCATTCCACTCATCCATGAAGGTAAACCCTCATCATTTATAACTTTAAAATGATTAAATTGCGCAAGAAAAATTACAACAGCAAGTCCGTTAACAAAACCAAGCATTACAGGGTAGGGCACCATACGAATAAATTTACCTAATTTAAATAAGGCAAATATGATTTGTAATAAACCCATTAAAATAACTGTTAGAAAAAGATACTCCGGTCCATGCTGAACTACTAGTGAAACCATCACAACAGCTAAGGCTCCTGTTGCGCCTGAAACCATACCAGGCCGACCACCAAAAACTGATGTAATAAAACAAACTAAAATAGCTGCATATAATCCAGTTAAGGGTGAAACTTGAGCTATGAGGGCAAAGGCAATTGCCTCTGGTACCATTGCTAAAGCAACCGTAAGACCACTTAATAGATTTGTTTTTACTTCAGGGAAATTTTGCATTAAGCTCTACTTTTAAAAAAATGATGTAATGATTGAATTAAAATAGCTTGCCAATCTAACATACTTATTTCACATCTCAGTATCTAATTGACCTTAATCATTAATTCATTTCTTCTAAAAAAGGGTAATGTCCATGGCGGGTTATATCTTGCAATTTTTATTTCACCTGAAGTCTTGAGATTTTTTTCTTTAATAAATTTATTAAGTAAATTTTCTTTTTCTTGATAACTAGACTCTCTAATGAGCCCTGAAAAAACAATCACAGCATATTTTTCTCTTGGAAGACTTATAATTTTAATTTCTTTATTGTTAGGTTTTGGTAAAGTCGCCAATGTGAAGTTATCAGGCATAATAAAAGAGATAACCCAAGTATTATTATTGCCCTCAGTAAGGACGGGTGTTGTCATATCAATTTTTTGAGAAACGGCTTCCATTTCTACCGGAGCAGTCATTTCTATTCGTGAATTACCATCAATACTTTCATTATTACCAAAGATATAGTCAGCTAAGATCTTAAATCCTTTTGAGGATGCATCGTCAAAATCACCATAAACTTTAACTTGAGCAATTATCTTAGGTGCATATTCCCTAATCTCAAATTTATCTTCTTTTAAAACTAGCGTAAATTTTGGTTCATCAGTTGCCATCAGAGAATTTGATATGAGCATAAAAAAAATTAAAAGATATGAAATTTTCATTTTGATGTAACTTAAATTAAGAATAAGTGGCGGAGAGCGAGGGATTCGAACCCTCGATACAGGTTTACCCCGTATGCTTCCTTAGCAGGGAAGTGCTTTCGACCACTCAGCCAGCTCTCCTATTTTCGTAACAATACCCTTAAATTTTATCTAAATCAAAAGCTTTATGAAGGGCCTTAACAGCCTTATCAAGAGATTTTTCTTCAAGGATAACTGAGATTTTGATTTCACTTGTTGAGATAGTGCTGATATTTAAACCTTCTTCAGCAAGCGTCCTAAACATTTTACTAGCAACACCAACATGAGATCTCATTCCAACCCCAATAATTGAAAGCTTAGCTATTTTATCGTCTCCCTTAACCTCTCTGGCCTTGATGTGATCTTTTACTTTTTCATTTAATATTTTTAAAGTTCTCTTAAGGTCATTTTTTTGAACAGTAAATGTGAAATCAGTCAGTCCATCTTGACCCAAATTTTGAATGATTACATCAACATCAATATTCGCTTCAGCAATAGGACCTAAAATTTGATATGCAATACCCGGCATATCTGGGACCCCAAGAATATTGACCTCAGCTTCATCCCTATTGAAAGCAATTCCTGAAATAATTGGATCTTCCATATTCTTTTTTTCCTCAAAATTAATTTCTGTACCATCGTTATTGGTGAAAAGCTTGATAAAACTCTGAGCTTCACTTTATATTTGCCTGCAAATTCAACTGATCTTGTTTGTAATACTTTTGAGCCAAGACTGGCCATTTCTAACATTTCCTCAAAGTTGACTGATTTAAGTTTTTTTGCCTCAGGGACTACTCTTGGGTCTGTTGTATAAATTCCATCAACATCTGTATAGATTTGACACTCCTCAGCTTTAAGAGCAGCTGCAAGGGCTACTGCGGTTGTATCTGAACCACCACGACCAAGTGTTGTGATATTTCCTTTTTTATCTACCCCTTGAAATCCCGCAACAACGGCAATAAAACCATTTTTCAAATCTTTTTTTAGATTTGTGTCTTCAATATTTAAGATTCTTGCCTTACTGTGTGCTCCATCAGTTTCAATTTTTACTTGGTGGCCTGAGTAACTTTTAGATTTAAATCCTAGATTAATTAAGGCCATTGCCATTAATCCACTTGTAACTTGTTCACCGGTTGAAACAATAGAATCATATTCTCTTAACTCAGGGCTTGGCATCATTTCTTCACATAGCTTGATCAGTTTGTTAGTCTCGCCTGACATAGCCGACACCACTAAAACCACTTGATGGCCTTGGTTATAAGTTTTTATTGCTATATTAGCTGCTGCCTTAATCCTTTCAGGATTAGCTACCGATGTACCACCAAATTTTTGTACGATAATGCTCATTTTTTAAGATATTTTATTTGCTTAGACTTGTTTGAACGAGTTTGAACGCTTCATGAACTAGTTTTGTATTTGTACCACCTGCCATTGCCATATTTTTTCTACCTCCACCTTTGCCACCAACTTTCTCTCCAAGAGTTTTAGCAATGGTTCCTGCATCAATTTTATCTGTAAGGTTATCTGTGACCCCAACAGCAAAACTTACATTCGAGTCGTTTACTGAGGCTAGTATTATAACTGCTGTTTGGAGTTTTTGTTTTAATTTATCAATCATCCCTCTTAATTCATTAGGCCCTTGCTCATTAATAATCTCATTTAAATAATTAAAATCATTTATTTTGATAGCTTTTGAAATTAATTCGTCGGTCTGATTAAGTGCCAGTTGAGATTTGAGTTGGTTTTGTATTTTTTCATTATCTTTTATCTGAGTCAGAATGCTGGTAATTTTTGATGGTATTTCCATGATATTTGTATTTAAATCTTTAGAAACCTTATTTAATAACTCGGTTTGTTCATTCAAAAGATTCATTAGGTTATAGCCAGAAACACCTTCAATCCTTCTGACTCCAGATGCCACTCCAGATTCAGAATAGATTTTAAAGAGACCTATATCACCAGTACTTTCGACGTGTGTACCACCACATAATTCAATGCTATTTCCAATAGTTAGTACACGTACATCTGAATCATATTTTTCACCAAAAAGCATTAATGCTCCTGATTCTTTTGCTTGATCTATAGCCATCATTTCGGTATTTGTTCTTTTATTCAATAAAATTTCATTATTGACTATAGTCTCAACTTCATTTAGCTCTTCATTTGAAATAGGTTTCGTATGTGAAAAATCGAACCTCGTTTTAAGATTATCAACAAGCGAACCCTTTTGCTCAACGTGATCACCAAGTACAATTTTTAAAGCCTTATGGAGTAGGTGGGTAACTGAATGATTTCGCTTAATATGATTTCTTCTCTCGATGTCAATTTGAGCTTTAATTTTTTGATTTATTCTAAAAGATCCAGATTTAACCTTACCAATGTGCCCATATACATTTTTTTTAATTTTAATCGTATCTTGAACAGTAAACTGACCATTCTCAGACTCAATTACCCCTTGATCACCCACTTGACCACCAGATTCTGCATAAAAAGGTGTTTTATCTAGAATAAGTATAGCTTCATCTTTACTGTTGATTTCATCTACTTCGACATCATTTTTGTAGATTGCTAAAATTTTAGATGAAGAGTTATTTTCCTTATAGCCCAGGAATTCTGTTTCTTTGCCTTCGTAAGTTAGGGTTTTAATTTGTTTGAATTTACCTGATTCTCGTGCCATAGTTTTTTGAGATTTCATTGAAATTTCAAATGTTTTTATGTCAACGTCAATCTTATTTTCTCGGCAAATGTCGGCAGTTAAATCCAGAGGGAAGCCATAAGTGTCATGTAATTTAAAAGCAATCTCACCGTCAAGCATTTTTAAATTTTTATTTTGAGTCTCTTTTATAGCATTATCAAGAATAGACATACCATTCTCGATGGTAACAAAGAAACGCTCCTCTTCTAAAAATATTTCCTTTTCGATAGATTTTATTTTGGAATTTGTTACATTTTTATCGTCATCCATAAGCTTTAAAACAAAAGGTACTAGCTTATTAAAGAAAGGTTTCTTACAACCCAGTTTATAGCCGTGCCTAATAGCTCTTCGAATAATTCTTCTTAAAACATAACCCCTTCCTTCATTTGCAGGTAATACCCCATCTCTTATGAGATAGGTGGATGTTCTAATGTGATCTGCAATTACCTTGAGTGAATTATGATTTAAATCTTTAGTGTTAGTAATATTGCCTATCTCAGCAATTAATTTTTTAAATAAATCAATCTCATAGTTTGAATGGACATCCTGAAGAACTGCTGAAATTCTCTCCAAACCCATTCCTGTATCTACTGATGGCTTTGGTAGAAGATTCATTTTTCCAAATTCATCACGGTTGTATTGCATAAAAACTAAATTCCAGATCTCTATGAAACGGTCACCATCCTCATCTTTTGATCCAGGGGGGCCTCCAAAATAATCTTCACCGTGGTCATAGAAGATCTCACTGCAAGGACCACATGGTCCGGTATCTCCCATCATCCAAAAATTATCTGAAGCATATTTACTTCCTTTATTATCTCCAATAAGAATAATTTTATCTTTCGGTAAATTTATTTCATTTGACCAAATTTCGAAAGCCTCTTTATCCTCTTTATATACCGTGACCGATAATTTTGAAGATGGTATTTTATAGACCTCTGTTAATAACTCCCAGGCAAATGTGATAGCTTCTTTTTTAAAGTAATCACCAAAACTAAAATTACCGAGCATTTCAAAAAAGGTTAGATGTCTTGCTGTATAGCCAACATTCTCTAAATCATTATGCTTTCCTCCTGCTCTTACGCAGCGCTGACTGATGTTGCACGCAAAAAACTTTTTTTCTCATTTCCTAAGAAAATTTCTTTAAATTGGTTCATACCGGCATTTGTGAAAAGTAATGTCGGGTCGTCATGAGGAACTAAGCTTGAAGAGGGAACAATTTCATGGCCTTTTGAGGCAAAAAAATCTAGAAATTTATTTCTAATTTCTTTTTCAGTTAAGATGATTTTATTTTTCATAGCTTAATCAAAACTTTTTCCAGATAAGATTTTTTTAATTAATTCTATGTCAAAACCTCTTCCCTGGAGAAATCTTATTTGTTTAGCTCTCTCCTCTAATGACTTTGGAGTTTCAGAAAATTTCTTTGACCAAACTTTTTTTGCGAGCGAATAACTCTCTATTTTTATTTTGAAGAGCTCATTATTTATAATATCTTCATTAACTCCTCTATTTTTCAATTCGTATCTAATTTTCTCGGCTCCATATTTACCTTTTTTTGCAAATATAAATTGCTCTGTGAATCTTTGATCTGATAACCAATTATCACTTTCAAGATCGTTAAGTGTGTCTTTTATATTTTGATTATCAAGTTCAAGTTCTATAGCATAAGCATTTATTTTCTTAAATAATTCTAGACGAGAGTATTCTCTTTTGCCTAGATAATAAAGTGCTCTTTTCTTTAATAAGGTAATATTTTTATCAATATTACTTTTCAGATTCTGCATCATCCTCAGGTGTTGTATCTTCTATTTCAATTTCTGCTGAAATACTTGATTTATCCCTAACTTGATTTTCAATATCTTTAGATATTTCTGGATTATCTTTAAGGAAATCTCTGACATTATCTTTACCTTGACCAATTTTATCGCCATTATAGCTGTACCATGAACCTGACTTTTCTATGATGTTTAATTTAACTGCCTGATCTATAATTTCGCCTTCTAAAGAGATGCCCTCCCCATAAAGCATATCAAATTCAGCCTTTCTAAATGGCGGCGCAACTTTGTTTTTAACAACCTTAACTCTTGTTTCAGCACCAATGACTTCATCATCTTTTTTAATTGCGCCTATTCTTCTTATATCAAGCCTGACAGAAGCGTAAAATTTGAGTGCATTTCCACCTGTAGTTGTTTCTGGATTGCCAAACATAACACCAATTTTCATTCTAAGCTGGTTGATAAAGATGACCATAGTATTTGTTTTTTTAATATTGCTTGTTAATTTTCTTAATGCCTGTGACATAAGCCTAGCTTGTAAGCCCATATGAGAGTCACCCATATCCCCTTCTATTTCTGCTCGAGGTGTTAATGCAGCAACAGAATCTACGACAACAATGTCAACGGAACCACTTCTAACAAGCATGTCCGCAATTTCAAGTGCTTGCTCGCCCGTATCTGGTTGTGAAACAAGTAATTCCTCAATATTTACCCCAAGTTTTGCTGCATATTGGATATCAAGTGCGTGTTCAGCATCTATAAAAGCAGCTGTACCCCCTACTTTCTGCATTTGAGCAATCACTGAGAGTGTAAGCGAAGTTTTTCCTGAAGACTCTGGACCATATATTTCAATGACACGTCCTCTCGGCAAACCACCAATTCCAAGTGCGATATCAAGTCCCAATGAGCCAGTTGAGACTGATTGGATGTCTTCCACGACTGAGGTGTCATCCATTCTCATTACTGAACCTTTTCCATACTGTTTATCTATTTGCGCAAGAGCTGCATCTAGGGCTTTTCTTTTATTTTCATCCATTAAATGGTTACCTTTGATAAGAGTTTTTAATTGTTTTTTATTATTTCATACTTGTTGTTATAACGTAAGGTTCAAGAGTTCATTTAATACAAAAAGTATAGATTCTTCTCTAATTTTCTCTCTTGACCCATTAAACTTTGCTTTATGTTCCAGAATTATTTTTTTTTCATTAGCAAAAGCAAAAAAAACAGTTCCTATAGGTTTTTCTATTGATCCACCATCAGGACCAGCAATACCTGTAATGCTTACACTTAAATTAGCTTCACTATTTCTTAAAGCCCCTAGTGACATTTCATTGGCAATTTCTTGGCTAACAGCCCCAAAATTATTTAAATTTTTTTCGCTCACGCCTAATAAATCTATTTTCGCATTATTGCTGTAGGTTACATAACCTCTATCAAACCAATTAGAGCTTCCAGGTATTTCAGTAAATATTGCTGATAAAAGACCACCTGTGCATGACTCAGCTGTGACAAGATGAATATTCCTTTTAATACATTGATTTGCTAGTTTATGAGAAATTATTTTAAGTTTTTTAGAAAACATATTTAGTAAAAATAATCATTATTAACGCCGCATAAAGAGCAGCTGCGATATCATCAATCATGATGCCAAAGCCACCATCAAATTTCTTTTCAAGAATATCAATGGGGAACGGTTTAAAAATATCAAATATTCTAAATAATAAAAAGATAAAAAACATCTCAAATAAACTTGGTTTAAAGTAAATTAAAAGAGCGAGAAATGCCACTATTTCGTCGATCACAATGCAGGATGGATCTTTAACTTTCATCATGATGCAGGTTTTGTTTGATACATAAATGCCTATAAAAAAAAGAGTTGTTACGAAAAAATAATCATAATGTTGAGGGAGTAATTGAGTAAAGTAATATAAGGGTATTGCGACTAATGTTCCAATCGTGCCNGGTGCAAAANTTGCNAAACCTGAACCGAATCCCAACGCAATAAATGTGGACTCATTTTTTAAAAGTANTTTATTTATTTTCAAAATGCTCATAACCTTTTTTTAATTTTATCTCTTTATCATGATCATCCATAACAAGTTTTTTATCTCGAGTCACAAAACCTACCCTTGAAATATCTAATTTATTTTTTTTGATTAATTTTTCTATAGTAGACCGCATTTTTTTTGATGCTGTCAGGATTGTTTGATAATCGTCGCCTCCATAAAGAGCTAAATCTACTTTTTTATTTTTTCTTAACCAGTTATTTATTGGAAGATCATCCAGGAAAACCTTAGCCCCCACTTTGGAAGCATTTAAAATATGATTTAAGTCAGCTATAAAGCCATCTGAAACATCTATCCCTGCATTACAAAAGGAATGAATCTTTTTAATAGCAATCATATCTGGCACGGGTTTTTCAAGAGCATCCATAGATTTTTTTGACAATGTACTAGGGGCAGTTATATTTTTTTTTGCTATTTTTAGCCCTAAAGCTGCAAGCCCAAGCTCTCCTGTGACCCAAATATCATCCCCAATTTTTGCCCCTGATCTAAGCAAAACATTTTTTTTATTAACACTTCCTAAAACAGTAACATTGATAGATAGGGGACCTTTTGTAGTGTCTCCTCCTATGAGTTCAGCATTGTATAGTTTGCAGCAAGCAAAGAATCCTTGAGAGAATTTTTTAAGCCATTCACTATTTGATTTTGGGAGGGCAATTGAGAGTAAGGCAAACATAGGAGAAGCACCCATTGATAGAATATCAGAAACATTGACTGCCATTGCTTTCCACCCGAGTTTATAAGGATTTGTATTTGGTAAGAAATGAATCTTTTCATTCAGCATGTCTGTTGAAATTGCCCAATAATTATCCTTATCTCTTTCAAATAAAGCAGCATCGTCACCAATACCCTTGTGAGCTTTCATAGATTTTTTATTAAAGTATTTTTCGATAAGCTCAAATTCAGTTTTCATTTCTTCTTTGGCCTGAAAGATCTTACGAATTCTTCCTTTGTTTCAATGTATGGGGCACCAATTAGGTCAAGGCAATAAGCTACTGAAGCAAAAATGCCATGCGTTATTATATTATTCTGTTTATCTTTTACGCCTTCTAATGTTTCGACAATGGCCTTAGGCTGACCTGGAAGATTAATGATAAGAGTACTTTTTCTAATAACGGCGACTTGCCTTGATAAGATGGCTGTTGGGACAAAATTTAAGCTAATTTGACGCATTTGCTCACCAAATCCAGGCATCTCTTTATCGCCAATAGCTAAGGTAGCTTCAGGTGTTACATCTCTTAAAGCAGGCCCTGTACCTCCAGTTGTTAGAATTAATGAACATTTTTTTAAATCACTAAAATCGATTAAAGTACTTTTGATTTTGGAAAGCTCATCTGGGATGACAATAGATTCCGTATGAAAATTAGTCTTTAAAGTTTTTTTTAGCCAAGCTTCTAATTCAGGTATACCTTTATCTTCGTAGACTCCAGCGGATGCTCGATCACTAATTGATACTAATCCAATTTTAATGAATTTTTCTTCCATAGGTATGTCATTATTGTATTAAGAAAATCAATTTTATCATTACCAAGGGAGTCGTATGAATAAATCCATTTTTAATTTAATTTTTATAGCAGTTTTTTCTATTTCAACAAATTTAGTTGCAGAAGAAAATTTATTTGAAAAAAATTACGTTATACAGAGTCCTGAAGGCTTTAAGTCATTTCAACAAACCCCTGATACTAAAATCATGAGGGGTTGGGATAAGGATTCAGATAATGTGATGATGTTAGAAAATGGATATGACTTTATGGGCTTTTCAGGGTTTGTGAGCACTAACATACCGCCAGCTGTTGCTCTCGAGCATGGTCAAAAAATTAAGGCTGATTTAATCCTAATTTATGACAGACAAATCAATCAAGGGGATAGAGCTTCAAAATTTAAACAGGCAAGAAGAAAGGCGATCGAAGAAAAGCGAGTCAAAGATTTCGGGAAGGTAACTGAAATTGAAATAACTGAAGAAGACTTAGTTGATGCCAGCGTAATGTATGACTTTTACGCATCATATTGGGTTAAACTTCCAAAGCCAACGTTCGGGACCCATTTTATTGAGCTTGGCCAAGGTGAAAACAGAGAGAACGCCGAGGGCGTTCAGGTGATTGCCGTTATCAAAGGATCTGCAGCTGCAAAAGCTGGAATAATGAGAAATGACAGCATTATTTCAATTAATGGTCAAAAAGTATCAACCCCTGATGAATTAATATCTCTGATTAGGAAAAATAAAGGCACCGATATTGATGTTGGCTATATGAGGAATGGTAAAGCCTCTCAAACAGTTGCAAGCATTTAACTCACTGAAAAATTTCTTTTAAGTAACGAAAGAGCTCTCTTTGATGCTTTTTTAATCCCTCTTGCTTAATTTCTTTTTGGGCATTGGTGACCAGACTTCTCAATCTTTGAATCTCAATACCTTCCATTTCGTTTACTAGATTTGTTAAATTGGAAACATCCGTAATAAGTTTATCTCGCCAAACCTCTGCTTGATGATGCTTTCTTATTTCACTTTTAGATTCAAACTTTAATTGATCGACGAACTCGTAGGCCTTTGAAAGATTAATTCCTCTAAGTAATTTTGCTAAATATAAACTTTGTCTCTTTTGAGCTGAGCTTCTTTTAATATCCTTTAGATCTTTAATTGCCACAATAATATTTTCAGGGAGTTCCATTTGGGCTATTTGTTTATCTGTCAAAGAGGCCAAAATTTTGCCAAAGGCGTGTACATCTTTAGCCTTTTTTTTAAGTGCCGTTTTACTGATTAAATTATCTATCATATCTATCATTTAAAATTTAATACCAAATCTTCATTTTCATTATGTATCATATCATTTTAATAATTTTCAAATGTTGAATGATTAAATTACTCAATTATTCCCAAGATGATTTATGTGAGTTAGCCGAAGATATAAATAAAATGGCTAGAGTCAGAGGTGCATCCGAATCAGATGTTGAAATTGACATTGATTCTGGTACTTCAGTATCGGTCAGATTAAAAAAACTAGAATCAGTTTCATTGAATAATGATAAAAGTTTGTCTATTACAGTATATTTTGGGAAGAAAAGAGGGGTAGCAACGACATCTGATTTTAGTAAAGAAGCAATATCATCTTGCATTGATGCTGCCTGCGATATTGCGAAATTTACTGGTGAGGATAAGGCTTTCGGTCTCGCTAGTGCATCATTATTTCCAAAAAAAAAGATAGAGCTCGATTTATATTATCCGTTTGAAGAATCGCAAGATGAAATGATTAATTGTGCATTAGAGGCAGAGAAAGCGGCATTGGCATTTGATAAAAAAATAGATAATTCTGAAGGAGCTAATTTTAGCTCTTCAAAAAATCTATTTGTTCAGGCAAATTCAAATGGATTTTTAGGCGGGTTTCCATCTTCTCGACACACAATTAGTTGCTCTGTCATAGCGAAGGATAGTTCTGGGATGCAAAGGGATTACAGCTACAGTAATGCCCGTAAAATTTCTGACTTGAGTCCCTTAAAAGAAGTTGGTGAAAGCTCTGCTAAAAGAGCCCTAATGCGTTTGATGCCTAAGCAAATAAAAACAGGCAAATATCCTGTAATTTTTGAATCACGGGTAGCTACCTCTTTGCTTTCTTCTTTGGTTTCGGCAACGTCTGGAACAAACCAGTATCGTAAAACATCTTTTTTATTANATTCACTTGATAAGAAAATTGCCTCTGANAGCCTCACGGTTCANGAAGACCCGTACTTAAAAAATGGAAATGCTACAACCTATTTTGATGGGGATGGAGTTTTTGTGAAACCAAGAGTTGTTGTTGAAAAAGGTTTTTTGAAAGGTTATTTCTTGTCTTCGTATAGTGCAAGAAGATTAAATATGGAAACAACGGGTAATGCCGGAGGCGCGCATAACTTAATAGCCAATCCGTCAAATCTTAATTTTGATGGGCTATTAAAAAAGATGAAAAGGGGATTGGTTGTTACAGAATTGCTTGGTCATGGTTTGAATATGGTGACAGGTGATTATTCTAGGGGTGTTGCAGGGTTTTGGGTGGAAGAAGGGACCATAATACATCCTGTTGAGGAGATAACCATAGCTGGGAATATGAAAGATATGCTGTTAAATATTTCTGATGTTGGTAATGATACGTATACGAATGGTTCTGAATATATGGGTTCAGTATTAATCACTGATATGACTATTGCTGCTGGAGCTTAGGCTTTTACTTTCTAAAGTGAGGAAATTAAATGTGATGCTAAAGGACGTTGGCTAGTTTTATTCTTCTCTTCAACAGAATTAAAGTCCTCAAAATGTGATATGGAATCATCTTCTATTTGATTTTGATTATTTGATGTGTCGACAGCATCGTCCGTTGCATAATCAAAGGTATCGTCATCAGATAAATAATCTAAATATTTATCATAGTCAATTTCTTGTTTTCCAGCTATTTGAGCTTCACGCATCTGTAGCCAAGAATCTCTCTGGAAAGCATATGGATCTATTGACGCATCATCCATTAGGTTTGTTGCATCAAGAAGTTGAGCTCTTGTGTTGATAATCTTACCAACATAAAGTGCATTTCTTAGTCTTACATTATCAATATAACCAATAGGGTCTATGAACATTCCATCCACGACTAAACCCGT